>JADMIO013071205.1_pt1 | contig 55428 bp, 3 predicted proteins | sample 8958161 | NCBI WGS metagenome assembly JADMIO01 (sample SAMN16585339, study PRJNA669376) | soil metagenome | isolation source: Crop rotation soil | place: USA: Cullars Rotation, Alabama | collected 2011
TGGCCGGTGAAATCAGGTGGCTCCAGGCATACCACTTGTCTACCAGGGGCTCCAGCACCACATTGGGCTTCAGGTACATAAGGTTTGTACTCATAACTAAAAAGGCTTTATAAAAATTAGAGTTGATGTATTCATTGAAATTTTACAGATTAATATTGTTCCTGCGCTGCATGCTTATTTAACTGATCCTGCACCAATCGTGCAAATTGATTTCCATGCGTAGGCTCAAAAATATTGGAATGATCTCCCTCTACCTCGAAAATTGAAATTGAAGAAGCATATTCACTCCATAAATTTTTTGTACTATCGTTTATATGGAATCTCTTGAAACGTATATTTTTATTTACGTCTGTAAAATAGTAACGCTCTTTTGCATAAAAAAGAATGATCTCACCATCGTAAGGTGTGATCCTATAATTTTTCCTTGCTGCCACATATTCATTAGAAGATTTATTGAAAATTTCTAATCCTGCATATTCCAGGTCATTCGTATTACTAACTTTCTTCCTCATTCTTCTAAATAAGCTACCAAATGATTTTACCTTATAGCCAATAGCTTTCATCGTATGCTTTCTCAATAGATAAGTCTCAAAATCGATCTTCAATGCTGCCTTGGAAACCATTTTCTTCACAGAAATTGGTATGTTATAAAAGTTATTAAAACTTGCCGGTTCACGTTTTTCCTTTTTCCGAATGATGGTATCAAACATCGCCAGCATATATACTTTCTTGCCCCTTGCTTCTAATTGTTTTGCCATTTCGAAAGCCGTAATTCCCCCAAGGCAATGGCCCGATAGTGCATAGGGGCCATCAGGATTATTGATCAAAATCTCTTCAATAAAACGCTCAGCCATTTCTTCGATAGACCCCATATTTTTTACCCCCTTATTGTCAACCATGGGCTGTAATGCGTATACAGGCTGGTCATCATCCATCATATTCGCAAACTTTATAAACCTGCGTGCAGTACCTCCACCACCACAAATAATATATAATGGAATTTTACTTCCCCCGGTTTTTAAAGGAACAAGGTATTTTATATTCACCTTGGGTTGTAAAGAATGCTTGTTCTTTTCTACGAGGTTATCAGCTATGGATGAAATGGTTGGGTAAATGAAAATATAATTTAAAGGAAAATCCATTTCCAAAGTTTTCCGGATGGCAGATACCAGTTTTACTGCCAACAACGAATGCCCCCCTAACTCAAAGAAATTGTCGTGGATACCTACTTTTTCAACTCTCAATAATTTTTGCCAGATCTCAGCCAGGATCTTTTGCAGGTCGTTTTGGGGTGCTACATATTCTTTCTGTAATAAATGATTTCCATGTATCTCCGGCAGAGCTTTTTGATCAACTTTACCATTGCGTGTTACTGGTAACCGTTTCATTTCCACAATCACAACTGGCACCATATATTCAGGAAGCTGGGTCTTTAAGTAGGTGATCATATCCCGCTTCTCAAACCCTTCACCCGGAACCACATACGCAACCAACCGCTTGTTCCCTAAACTATCCTGTTTAGCAAGGACAACTGCCTGTTTAACTTTAGCGCTCTGCAGCATTACAGTCTCTATTTCCCCCAGTTCCACACGAAAGCCCCGGATTTTTTCCTGTCCATCTTTTCTACCCAGGAATTCTATATCGCCTCCGGGCAACCAGCGCCCGAGGTCACCCGTTTTGTAAAGCTTAGCTTGCGGATCTTTACCAAACGGATTAGAAACAAATTTTTCATTGGTTAGCCCTGGTAAATTCAGATATCCCTGGGCCACCTGTACACCTCCAATATAAAGTTCGCCGGGTATGCCTATCGGAACAACTTGCATATTTTCTCCAAGAATATACAGCTGCATATTATCAATGGGCTTGCCAATAGGGGGCAATAATGAGATCGATGAATTATTATCAACATGGTAACTGGATACCACATGGGCTTCTGTGGGTCCGTACTGGTTCACTAACCTGATACCCGTTTTCTTTAATAAGTTCAGGATATCTTCAGAAAGCTTTAGCTGCTCTCCTGCAACGACGATCTCCTCAACTGAAAAGCTGGTATTTGATAGTGTGTACACATGTTCAACAAGATTCTTTAAAACTATATACGGCATGAACAAGTGAGTAAGACGCTGTGTCCTAATATCATTCACCAGTTCTGCCATATCCCTGCGCCTGTCGCCATTGACCAGGTATAAGCGGCTTCCATAACAAAGAGTCGAAAAAATCTCCTGGAAGCTAACATCAAAATTCAAGCTTGCAAATTGGAGCACCCGCCTATTCTTATTCGTAAATTGTTTCTCCTGCCAGTTTAATAAGTTTACCAATCCTTGCCCACCCATTTTTACACCCTTTGGTTTACCGGTAGTTCCCGAAGTATAGAGTACATAAGCAAGGTGGTCGGCACCAACGACTGTATCCAGGTTTTCTGTAGACAGGCCGCCGATTGCAACCTGGTCTTCACCATCCGTTTTAATTATCGTAATATTTTGAGCGGTCAGTATAGAGCTGCTCTTGTTGCTGCTTACAACCAGCGTTGCGCCTATATCTTCAAACATATAGTTGATCCTCTCGGCTGGATATTCAGGATCGATGGGAACATAGGCAGCGCCTGCCTTGAGAATGGCGAGCACGCCAACAATCATGTCAACACTCCTTTCTATGCAGATTGGGATCAATGCGCCGGCAACAACGCCTTTGTTTTGCAAATAACGGGCAAGCTGATTGGAGCGTTCATTGAGCTGGCGATAATTAGTGTGCTCACCTTCAAAGACCAGCGCAGTTTCGGATGGTGTTCGTTTCGCCTGTTTTTCAAATAACCTCGCAATAGTTTCGTCCTTCGGATAAGGCACAACTGTATTGTTGAATTCAACCAACAATTGCTGCTCGGCTGCTTCATCCATTATTTTTAATGTAGCGATTGCTTGCTGAGGGTCTTTTACAATCGATCGGAGCAATGCACAAAAGTTGCTGATCAGTCTTTCGATCGTTGCCTCTACGTAAAGATCTGTACTGTATTCAACGGCACCCTGCAGGCCCGTTGGCGTTTCAGTGATAAACAGGCTAAGGTCGAATTGAGCGGTGGTATGTTTATGATGCTCGCGGGTTAATACCGCTTCTCCTAAAGGAAGATCGGGGATGTCGGGTGTGTTTAATAAAACAAACATTACCTGGAACACCGGGCTGCGTGCAAGGTCTCTTACTTTTACCACTTCTTCCACTACCTTTTCAAAAGGTATGTCCTGGTGCTCATAAGCGCCCATGGTGGTAACTTTTACCTGTTCCAGCAATTGAGCAAAAGCTTCCGTTTTTTTTACCTCGCTTCGAAGCGCAAGGGTATTCACAAAAAAGCCAATCAGCTCTTCTGTTTCCTGTTGCTGGCGACCTGCAGTTGGTGTACCTACACATATATCTTCCTGCGCACTGTAGCGGTGCAGTAATACTTTGAACGCTGCAAGCAAAGTCATGAAAACGGTGGCGCCTTGTTGCCTGGCGAGTTTTTGCAACTGGCCAGCTAGCTCCTTGTCTACATGGAAGGCCTTCATGGAGCCCCTGCTACTTTGTACTGCCGGCCTTGAATGGTCAGTAGGCAATTGAAGCGGTGCAACATCCCGGAGCTTTTCTTTCCAATAACTTAATTTGTTATCCAGGGTTTCGCCACTTAAATAATTTCGTTGCCAGATAGCAAAATCTGCATATTGAATTTGCAGCGGAGACAGCGCCGCAACGTTCCCTTCATCATATGCCTTATAAAGTGCTACAACTTCTTTTACCAATATGGACCTCGACCAACCATCGGCCGCTATATGGTGAATGGTAACTACCAATACACAATCCTCTTCTCCAATCATGAGCAGGTGAGCCCGCAGCATATAGTCGCGGGTGAGATCAAACGGCCTATTGATCAATTGATTGATGTGCCGCTGCAAATTATCATTATCCTTTTGATAACGTGAACCATCAACGACAGTTAATTGCCAGTCATCCTTATTTTTAATTTGTTGAAATGCCTGCCCACCATCCTGCCAGAATACGGTCCTTAGTACTTCATGCCGGCTAACAATTTCTTTTAAAGTTTGGGCTAGCGCATCCTCGTTTATTTTCCCTTTTAGTCTTAATACAGCGGGTATATGGTATTGTACACTGCCTTCCAACTGGTCGATAAACCAGAGCCTTTCCTGGCTAAAGGAAAGAGGAATTTTCGAAGGTCTCGGATCTACAATTTCAATGGTGGTCAATAGCTGCCGGCCAGGTTGGTTTTGTATTTGTTCCGCGAGTGCGGCTACTGTTGGATAATTAAATATGTCAATGATTGGTATTTCTGTTTTAAGTCTTTTGCGGACAGCTGACACAACCCGCATGGCAAGCAATGAATGCCCGCCAAGGTCAAAGAAGTTGTCATGAACACCTACCCTTTCTACTGACAACAGCTCCTGCCAGATGCCTGCAAGCGCCTGCTCTGTTTCATTCCGCGGTGCTATGTATTCGTTGCTTAATAATGTTGTAATATCCGGATCGGGCAATGCCTTTCTATCGATCTTACCATTGGGGGTTAACGGGAGATTTTCCATCTCTACCCAAATTGCGGGGATCATGTATTCCGGCAACTTTGTTTTGAGGTGAGCCACAATTGCTTCCCTGTCAAAGGCATCGTTTGCTACTATATATCCTACCAGTCGCTTGTTCCCTTCGTTGTCATCCTTTGCAAGCACCACTGCTGCTTTAACGGTTTCATTTTGCTGCAGCACTGATTCTATTTCCCCCAGTTCAATTCTGTATCCCCTGATCTTTACCTGCTCATCCATTCTTCCGAGGTATTCTATCTCACCATTTTCCTGCCACCTGCCCAAATCACCTGTCTTGTACATTCTTGCACCTGGCGCTTTACTAAAAGGATCCGCTATAAATTTCTCTGCTGTAAGATCAGCACGATCCAGGTAGCCACGGGCAACCTGCAGGCCACCAATGGTGATCTCTCCTGCTACTCCAACAGGTGATAGGTTTTTGTGTGGGTTAAGAATGTAAATGGTATTGTTTGCAATTGGACTACCAATGGATACCTTTTCAGCAGCGGATAATTTTTTTATCGTGGACCAGATCGTTGTTTCTGTAGGACCATATACGTTCCATGCTTCTCCCTTTTTGGTGAGATAATCTTTGAGGTCCTCCTTGAGTGCTTCTCCTCCCACCAATATTTTTATGTCTTCCTTATTTTGCCATTCAGCATTTTGAAGCAGTTGCCAGGTGGAAGGTGTGGCCTGCATATGTGTGGGCCGTTCAGCAGCAAGACCCTCTTTTAATTTAAAACCATCCGTTGCAGTATCCCTTGATACAATTATTAGCTTGCCTCCGTTTATCAATGGAACAAAAAGTTCGAGGTAGCTGATATCAAAACTGAAAGTTGTTACAGAAAGGAATGCCGCGTTTTTATTAAAGTCAATTTCTCTGGAAATATTTACCAACAGGTTTACAAGATTTCCATGTTCCACCATCACCCCTTTTGGTTTGCCTGTTGAACCGGAGGTATAAATTGTATAAGCTAGTTGATCCTGACTTATGTTGATATTTAAATCTTCCTTTGATTTAGTCTCTATCTCCTTCCAGTCTGTATCCAGTTCTATTACTCCAATATTTTCTTTTGCCTGGAACTTTGACCTGCTTTGTTTATTGGTGATGATCAGACCTGCCCCGCAATCTTCCATCATATAGTTGATCCTGTCTTCTGGAAAACCCGGATCAACCGGTACAAATGCTCCTCCCGCTTTTAAGACGGCTAGTATAGCGATGAGCATATCAAGCGAGCGCTCTATACAAACCGGTACCAGTGTTTCTTGGTTAACTCCCCTGCTTTGTAAATAATACGCTAATTGGTTGGATTGTTCTTTGAGTTCTTTATAAGTGAATTGCTTCTCCTCAAATACAACAGCAATGGTATTTGGATTTGCTTTCACTTGTGCCTCGAACAATGCTAACATGTTACTGTCAGAAGAAGGCACAGGCATTTTATTAAACCCTGTCAGCAATTGTGTTTCTTCACCCTTGGTCAATATAGAAAGCTCATCAATGGCTTGAGAAGGTGCAGCCACAATGGAATGAAGCAGTTGCTGGAAATGCTCCTTCATCTGGTTGATGGTGGTTTCTCTATACAGGTCAGTACAATATTCAATGGAAACTTGTATTCCTCCACTGCTTTCGTTTACACTAAAGGTTAGATCAAATTTTGAACTGTTATGTTCGAAGCTATATTGAGATAATTGAACATCTCCCAACTGCAATTGCGGAACATCGGGTGTGTTCTGGAAAATGAACATCACCTGGAAAAGCGGGTGGCGGCTAATATCCCTTTGCTTCACATTCGCCACTATCTTTTCAAAAGGCACTTCCTGGTGCTCATATGCTTCCAGGGTAGTGGCTTTTACCTGTTGCAATAATTTGGCGAAAGAAGCATGGCCATTCACTTCGCTGCGCAATACCAGTGTATTTACAAAAAAACCAATCAACTCTTCTGTTTCCTGCTGCTGGCGACCTGCGATCGGTGTGCCAATACAGATATCCTGTTGCCCGCTATATCGATGCAACAATACCTTAAATGCCGCTAGCAATGTCATGAATAAAGTGGTGCCACTTTGTTTGCCAAGCTCCTGTACCCGGTCCGCTAATTCTCTATCTATATTGAAACCGATCCTTGCCCCCGCAGTGGTTTGCACGGCAGGCCTGGTATAATCCGTAGGTAGTTGTAGTGCCGCTACTCCGTTGAGTTTATTGTTCCAATAACTTAGTTTCTCGTCCAATATTTCACCTTGTAAAAATTGGCGTTGCCAGGTGGAAAAGTCTGCATACTGAATGGGCAATGGCCCGAGTTCTGGAACTCTACCTTCGTCATATGCTTTGTAGATGGCTGCTACTTCTTTTACCAATATGGATATCGACCAGCCGTCAGAAGCAATGTGGTGAAGCGTGACAACGAGTATTTGATCTTCATCGCTTATCGCAATAAGGTTTGCCCTCAGCATGTAGTCTTTAGAAAGATCAAAGGGTTGGGTGATCAGTTGCCGTATGTGTTGCTGCAAGTCAGCCGGATCATCTTTATAGTTGATTCCATTTTCAACTGTCAACTCCCACTCATCTTTATTATTGACCTGCTGATAAGCCACACCCTCCTCTTCAAGAAATATTGTTCGCAGCACTTCATGGCGATTGATGATCTCCTTGAAGGTATCAGCTAAAGCCCTGGTGTTGAGTTTGCCTTTCAACCTTAAAACCGCAGGTATATGATACTGCACACTGCCTTCCAGTTGCTCAATGAACCAAAGCCTTTCCTGGCTGAATGATAAAGGAATTTTAGCCGGACGCTGGTTTATTACAATAGCCGGTAACATCGCTTTGCCCGACTGCTTTTCTATCCTGCCAGCCAGCAAGGCCACAGTAGGAAAATTAAATACATCTGCAATTGCTATCTCTGTTTCAAATGCCTTGCGAATAGCAGACACCAGCCGCATTGCCAGCAAGGAATGCCCTCCTAACTCAAAGAAATTATCATGGATGCCGATGGATGGTACCGCTAAAAATTCTATCCAGATATCCACGAGCTTACCTTCCACCTTAGTTATGGGAGCCACATAGCTGTGTTTGTTTTGGCCGGCCCTGTTTTCTATCTCACTTAAGAATTTACGATCTACTTTACCGTTGTTGGTGAGCGGCAATTTTGCAACAGCAATAAATTCTGAAGGAACCATATACTCAGGCAAACTCTGTTGTAACAGCTGCCTGATTTCCTTTTGCATTAATGAAGCAATTCCTGTAAACAAAGGAATGTTGGTGAACATTGTACTATTACCGATGGGTGTTTCACTGTACACCTGTTTAACGAATGTTCTGGCAGGTTGCAGTTCAAAAAGAATATTCGTTTTAAACGGGTCTTCATCCAGCAACAATCTTACACGATAACCCTTTGCTTCAGCAATCGAAATGATCTGTTTGATCTCTGCTGTTTCTCCATCCTCTTTTACAATGCCAGGCAGCAGTTCACCAATAGTTTTTGCTGCCCGCTCTTTTAAAGCTGCACTTAATAATTTTTCATCCCATAGTTTCGGATTGGGAGCATCTTTCACCGCGACTATAGTCGCCCCGTTTTGCAGCTGATCAAGTATATGTTGTTTTTTAACCTGGCTTTTCCATACCTGCCATGTCGGTTCGAACGCTGTTTTGTGTTCACCAACATACAGGATAACATTATACCGGTATTTGCTCAGCTCATTTGTGTGAGATGCCTGTTTCCACATTATTTCAACGTAAGTGATCTCCTTATAAAGCGAGGCCAGCCTGTAAAAATATCCGGGAGAGAAGCACAGCTCTTCTTCTTTTAAAACTTCCTGTTCTGCAAACCAGGTCAATTCATCGACGCTTACAGACGGGGACAGCTTTTGCATATCGAGCCGGATCTTAAACAGCTCCAGCAAACGAAGGTCACGCACATCCCCAATTACGATCCGTCCTTTTCCTTTCAACAGGTTGATGCTCTTACTGATCACATCCGTCATGTAATCCTCACCCGGAAAATATTGTACTACTGAATTAAGTATGATCGTGTCAATTTCTTCATCTGTATCAAGTGAGACTTCATGTGCTGCGGCCACCTGTAATTCCGTAGGGCCGTAATCACGTAATCCTTTGTCAATTCTTTTCCTGATCTTGTTGATGGAGGCCGCAGAAAAATCTGTACCGATATACTTTTTTATTTTACCAGCTAATTGATAAAAGATCAAACCCGTTCCACTACCAATCTCCAACACATGCTGCGGTTGATCCTGCAGAATGATGTCAACTATATCCTGCAGCCATTCCCTCATTTGTACTTCACCGATTGGCTCACCGGTAAAGCTGTCTTTCCAGATATTGATATCAAATTCTTGGTCCCCATGTTGTTGCTCTACCGAAGCATATTCAGTTTCATATACCTCTTTCCAGGTGGCTACCTGGTTTTGATAAAGCTCTTTTTCTTTTGATTTTAGCGCAGCCCATTGCGGCACAAAATAGCTCACGAGCCGTTTGCTGCCTTCTTTGTTTTCTCTTGCAAGCACTACTGCCTGGTTAACCATTTGAGACTGCTGAAGTACCGTTTCAATTTCTCCCAGTTCAATGCGATAGCCCCTGATCTTCACCTGCGTGTCCACTCTTCCAAGGTATTCAATATTTCCATCCGCAAGCCACCTACCTAGATCTCCTGTTCTATATAATCTTGAGCCTTCTTCCTTGCTGAAAGGATTTTTGATAAAACGCTCATTGGTTAAATCCTCTTTATTGAAATACCCCTTTGCCAATCCATCTCCACCTATATAGATCTCGCCCGCCACTTTGGGTAAGCATAGTTGCTGCTGTTCATTTAAGATATAGATGGTTGTATTGGCAATAGGCCTTCCTATCAAGACTTTCTCACCCGGAGTTAATTGTTTAATAGCAGACCAGATTGTTGTTTCCGTTGGTCCATATAAATTAAAAACACTACCTGATTGTGTCAATTGATCTTTAATCGTTTCAGGCACTGCTTCTCCACCAATCAATATTTTAATTCCTTCTTTGTTCTTCCACTTGCTATCCAATAATAACTGCCAGGTGGCGGGAGTACCCTGCACATGGGTTGGTGAATAATGAGCAATGCTGTCCCTTAATTTATAACCATCGGTGGCAACTTTCCGGGATACCACTATCAATTTACCTCCACTAATTAAGGGTACAAAAAACTCGAGGTACGCTATATCGAAGCTAAAAGTAGTGACAGATAAAAAGCTTGAGGCAGGTTTAAAATCTACCTCTTTTATAATGCTTGTCAACAAGTTTACAACACTATCGTGTTGTATCATCACACCTTTTGGTTTACCGGTAGAGCCCGAAGTGTAGATGATATAAGCAAGTTGATCCGCTGTTATCGGACCAGGAAGATTTTCAACCGGTTGGGAATTTATAAACGTGGCTTCCTCGTCAATCTTAATGATTTCAAGACCGGGGATAGCTGATAATTTTGATTCGCTTTGTCTGCTACTTACCACCAATTTGGCCCCGCTGTCTTCCAGCATATAGGTCACCCGATCCAATGGATATTCGGGGTCGATGGGTATGAATGTGCCCCCTGTTTTTAAGACCCCAAACAAACCTATAATCATCTCAAGTCCACGTTCTATACAGATGGGTACCAGGTCTCCATTCTTTATTCCTTTTGTTTGCAGATAATGAGCAAGCTGGTTCGAACGTTCATTTAATTGTTGATAGGTTAGTTCCTGTCCTTCAAAAATTGCCGCAGTGTTATCGGGGTTTTTAATCACTTGCTCTTCAAACAAGCCTGCTATACTTTTATCTTTCGGGTATGGAGAAAATGTACTGTTGAAATCATTGAGCAAGTGCTTTTCTTCAGTGATACTTAACATCCGTAAGGCACCGACTTTTTGGTTTGGCTGCTTTGCGATGGCAATTAGAAGCTCGCTGAAATGGGTGATCATTTGCTGAATGGTCTCAGCTCTATACAGATCAGTACTGTATTCAAATGAACCCTTTAAACCATCAGCGCTTTCCGTAACAAATAGGGTGAGATCAAAATGGGTGGTTGTGTGTTCAAAGTGTTCACCCGATAATTTTATATCACCTATTTTAAACTCAGGCAGATCAGGAATATTACGGAGCACAAACATTACCTGGAACAATGGGTTCCTGTTCATGTCACGGGTTCTTACCACTTCATCTACTACCTTTTCAAATGGCACTTCCTGGTTCTCATAAGCCTCCATTGTGGTGGTGCGCACCTGTTTCAATAACCCAATAAATGATAGGTTGCCATCTACTTCACTGCGCAAGGCCAGCATGTTTATAAAAAAGCCGATCAGTCCTTCGAGGCTTTGTTGCTGCCTGCCTGCAATGGGGCTTCCAATACAAATATCTTTTTGGCCGCTATACCGGTGAAGCAATACATTAAATGCTGCAAGCAAGGTCATGAAGATAGTAGTACCCTGTTGCTGGCTTAATTCCTGCAAAGCGTTTGACAGGTCCTTATCTATACGAAAAGCTGCACTGGTTCCGCGGCTGGTTTGAACGGCCGGCCTGGGGAAATCAAATGGCATTTGGAGTGGTGCAACATCGGCCAGTTTATTTTTCCAATAATTTAATTTTATATTGAGTATTTCACCTTGTAAAAGTTTGCGCTGCCAAATCGCAAAATCTGCATACTGAACAGGTAGAGACGGCAATGCCGGATCAATTCCCTGGTCAAACTTTTTATACAAAGCAACTACCTCTTTTACCAGGATCGAACTTGACCATCCGTCGGAAGCGATATGATGCAACGTGATCACCAATACACTATCCTCTTCGGCAAGACTGATAAGGTATGCCCTTAGCATATAATCATTCGCAAGATCAAAAGGTGCGATGATCAATTGCTGGATATACTGTTGTAAACCATGCTGGTCGTCTTTAAATTTTGCACCATCAATGAATGAAAGTTGCCAGCCATCTTTGGACTGGATGTGCTGGTAAGCCCTTCCTTCTTCTTCCTTGTATACAGTTCTTAATACTTCATGGCGGTTAACGATTTCCTGCAGGGTTTCACCAAGCGCCTCGTGATTCAACCTACCTCTTAATTTGAGTACAGATGGTACATGATATTGCACACTGCCTTCGAGCTGGTGTATAAACCACAAGCGTTCCTGGCTGAACGATAAAGGAATTTTGACCGGTCTTGGATTGACAACCTGGATAGCAGGCAATACATCTTTACCAGATTGTGTTTGCAACTGTCCGGCAAGCCTCGCTATTGTTGGATAATCAAAAATATCGCTGATGGGGAGCTCAACTGCAAGCCCCTTACGAATGGCGGAGATCAATCTTATAGCCAGTAATGAATGACCACCCAATACAAAGAAATCATCGTGGATACCAACCTGTTCTACCTCCAATATTTCCTGCCAGATAGCCGCGAGTTTTTCTTCCGCTTCATTGCGGGGTGCTGTGTATTGATCGCTCAATAGTACTGATGCATCAGGATCAGGCAGCGCCTTCCTGTCCACTTTACCATTCGCTGTTAACGGTAGGCTTGACACTTCCATTAGTATCGATGGCACCATGTACTCGGGCAACTTATCTTTTAGGTAGGATTGTATCTCCTCCCGGTCAAAATCTTCTTCTGCCACTATGTAGGCTACCAGCCTCTTGTTGCCTTGTTTATCTTCTTTTGCCAGCACTACGGCCTGGCTCACCAATGGTGATTGTTGCAGGATGCTTTCTATTTCTCCCAGTTCTACCCGGTACCCACGGATCTTTACCTGGTCATCTACTCTTCCGATAAAAAGAATATCGCCACCGCCGAGGTGTTTTACCAGGTCGCCAGTGCCATACATTACTGATGGCGTATTGCTGAAAGGATTGCTGATAAACTTTTCTTTGGTGAGCAGAGCATTGTTTAGGTAGCCTCTTGCGATGCCATCTCCTGCAATGTATAACTGGCCCGGCACACCAACAGGACAGGGTTGCAGTTCTTTGCTTAAGACATACACACTGGTATTGGAGAAAGGCTTTCCGATTGGTATGGTACCGCTGTAACTATTTTCCTCCTTTACAACATGCAGCAGTTTACCGATCGTGGTTTCTGTTGGGCCATAGTGATTAACTATTACACAGGATGAACCAGATAACCGGATTCCTTCCACCATCTCTGCGGGTAGGGCTTCACCACCAAATACCAATAATCTTACTGGTAATAACAACCTTTCCGCTTCACTCAAAGCTTTCCAGTGAGAGGGTACTATTTTTAAACAATCAATTTTATTGGCTCTAAAATACTGGTGCAGTGCTGCTGAATTACTGACTGTTTCTTTGGAAAACAAATGCAAGGCTCCGCCAAATAATAATGAACTAAAAATGACTGTATTGCCAAGGTCAGTTGCAATCGTGGAAACAAGTGCAAAGGAACGGCACTGGTCAATGTGCGTTTTTTCATTTAATCCAACTACATAATCTACCAGGCTCCTGTGTTCAATCATCACACCCTTTGGTTTACCTGTAGAGCCGGAAGTGTAGATCACATAAGCAAGATCATTGGGAGCAGGTGAGGATTGTATATTGTTTGTGGACTGACTTGCTAACTCCTGGTTATCCTGGTCCAGCTCTATAATATCAATCAGTGAATTTGTTAGCTCATGAATTTTCGCAGAAGTGTTTTTGTTGCTTACAACAATGGAAGCTCTGGTATCTTCCAGCATATAGCTGATACGGTTCGATGGAAAATCCACATCTACCGGCACATAGGCTGCTCCCGCTTTTAAAATGCCCATGATTGCTACCAGCATCTCCGTTGACCGGTCTATAAAAACAGGGATCAATGTTCCTGTCTTCACTCCTTTGGACAGTAAATAATGCGCTAGTTGATTCGAGCGTTCATTGAGTTCTTTATAGGTCAGTTTGTCTTCTTCAAATACTACGGAAATATTACCCGGTGCTTTTTCTACCTGTTCTTCAAACAGCCTTACAATGGTTTTATCTTTTGGATAAACTACCGATGATTGATTAAAGCCTTCTACCAACCCCTGCTGCTCTGTAGCACCAAGCATTGGTAATAATCCAATTTTTTGATGAGGAGTTTTTACAACGGATGACAGCAAATTTTTGAAGTGCTCCATCATTCGAACGATCGTCTCTTCTTTATACAGATCGGTGCTATACCTTACGGAACCTTGTAACCCATTTTCAGTTTCAGTTATAAAAAAGGTTAAGTCAAACTTCACCGTATTAGCCTCATAACTTTCAACAGCCAGGCTCAGTTCTCCTAATTGAAGCTGCGAAGATGGTGGTGTATTATGCAAAACCAGCATCACCTGGAATAGTGGGCTCCGGCCTGGATCTCTTTCTTTAACGACCGTTTCAACTACTTTTTCAAAAGGTACTTCCTGGTTGCCGTATGCTTCGAGTGTAGTAATTTTTACCTCTTGTAATAAATCGGTAAATAACTCTCCCCCATTTACATTGTTTCGCAAAGCAAGCGTGTTGACAAAGAACCCAACCAATTTCTCCAGTTCCTGTTGCGCACGATTAGCGATAGAGGTACCAACAGAAATATCCTGCTGGCCTGTATAACGATGAAGCAGTACATTGAAAGCGGATAGCAAAGTAATAAACAGCGTGGCCCCCTGCTGGCGGCTTAAGTCGTTCAACTGATCCAACACTTCCTTATCAACGGAAAAATTCGCCGCAGCACCGCGGGTACTCCTGTTAGCGGGTTTTACAAAGTCGGCCGGCAACTGCAAAGCTTCCACTCCTTCCAACTTTTCTTTCCAGTACGCCACCTTTTGCTCCAATATACCTCCCTGCAAGTAATTTCGCTGCCACACGGCATAGTCGGCATACTGAAGCTCCAGGGGCGGCAGTTGAACCGGGATTTCTTTTGAATAGGAACTGTATAATGATGCTACTTCCTTAATGATAATATTTAGCGAGGATGCATCTGAGGCAATATGATGCATGGTAACCACCAGTACATGATCCAGTTCATTAAGGATGATCAGGGTGCCACGCAGCATGTAATCATTAGAAAGATCAAACGGCTTCCGGATCAGTTCCTCGATATATTGAGACAAGCCAGCATCCTTATTTCCGGTAAATAAATCCTGGATGATGGCCAAATGCCAGTTCTTCCCATCGTCTTTGACATGCTGAAATGGGTTGCCATTTTCTTCCCTATACACTGTTCGAAGTACCTCGTGTTGCTGAACAATCAATTGCAGGGACTTCTCGAGGGCATTGATATGGAGCTTGCCCTTTAAACGCAACACTACAGGCGCATGATATTGAACGCTTCCTTTTAACTGGTCGATAAACCATAAGCGTTCCTGGCTGAAGGAAAGGGGAACCTGTTGAATTTCTTCCCTGTTAAACGGGCTAATTTTATTGTAATCCTTCGTAACGGTTTTGGATTGCCAATTGCTGTTAGCAAGATAATCTATGATCGATTTTTTATTAGTTCTTATCTCCTCCAGCAGTCCTTTATCGATCGTCTTATTTTCGGGAATTTTAAGTTGAAGTTTATCATTATTCAGAATGATTTCTATTCCCTCCCGTTTGGCTAAATATAATAGATCAATAACTTTCGTAATCGTTTGTTCCATATTGTGGGGATTCCTCTTATTTCGATCATTGGCTGGTTACACAACCGGTATTAAAATGGTTCCTTGGTATAACAATTATACGTCTAATACTTCAAACGAAGTGCTTGTTTTTTCCCGAAAATCACCCTTATCCTGTATTTCTAAATACCTGCTCAAATCACTAATTCTGCTAAATTGAAATAACAGTTGGATCGGTACCGCCACTAACAGGTCCCGCTCGATGTAGGAAACCATCTTCATTGCCAATAGTGAGTTGCCGCCACTCTCAAAAAAGTTATCCTCAACGCCCACTTTCTCTATTCCCAGGAGTTCCTGCCAAATAAGTGCCAGCTTAGTTTCCAGCTCATTTCGGGGCGCCACATACTGGTTATTCAATGACCTTTCTTCACCCGGAGCCGGTAAGCTCTTCTTATCTATTTTACCGTTGGCCGTTAATGGGAACTTTTCCATTTCCACCCACAAACCGGGCACCATATACGCCGGCAACCTATCCTTTAGATAAGAAAGAATGTTTTGGTGATCAAAACCCTCCTTTGCAATTATGTATCCTACTAGCGACTTGTTGCCTATTTTATCTTCCCTGCTCAGCACAACGGCTTGCTTTACCAGGCCACTTTGCTGCAATACAGTTTCAATCTCTCCCAGTTCTATACGGTAGCCCCGAATCTTCACTTGTTCGTCTATGCGTCCGAGATATTCTATATTGCTATCGGGCAACCACCTACCTAAATCCCCGGTTTTGTATAATCTGGAACCTTCAGCATTACTAAATGGATCATCAATAAATTTTTCAGCGGTTAGTTCGGCACGGTTCCAATAACCTCTCGCCAAACCAGCGCCTCCAATACATATTTCTCCACTAACGCCGGTTGGAACCAATTTGTTGCTTTCGTTTAGAATGTAAATGGTCGTATTTGAGATTGGTTTGCCGATTGGCGGTATTTTTAATTCATCTTTTTGGGACAGAAAATAATTAGAAGCCACAACTGTATTTTCGGTTGGCCCGTAATTATTTACAAATGCATAGCCGATTCCTTCCAGGCTGGAGATTGATAATTTATCACCTCCGGTAAGTAAGTATCGCAATGGAAGTGATTGATTCCTGGATGCATTCGCAAATTCCTGCACGACAGCTGTAGCAATAAAGCTGTGAGTAATTCTATTGCTGATAAAATATGCCAACAACGCTGAAACTGACAACCGTTTACTGTCGTCAATTATATAAAGAGAAGCCCCGGCAGATAAGTACGGCCACACTTCCCATCCAAAAGCGTCAAAACCTACGCCCGCCATAGCCGTAGCCCTGCTGGTTCCGGATACTTTGTATTCGTGGTTGTGCCAGCTCACCAGGTTCATAAGGTTTCTGTGTTCAATCATCACGCCCTTGGGTTGGCCGGTTGATCCCGACGTATAGATCACATAGACTAACTGGCACGGCGTTGGTTTATCCTCAGGTTTTGTTAAAGGTTGCTGACTGATGGCAGGCCAATCTACATCTATCCGGATGATCTCGATGCCGCCCATAGCTGGAAGTTTGATGTCAGCCCTGCTTATAGCGCATGAAGCAGCAGTATCATCCATCATGTATTTTACTCTTTCCCCCGGGTAAGCAGGATCGATCGGTACATATGCACCGCCTGCTTTAAGAATACCCAGCATTCCTATGATCATTTCGGGACAGCGATGCATACAGATAGGAACAAGCGTTTCGTTATTTACTCCCTTGTTTCTTAAATAATGAGCCAACTGATTGGAACGTTCGTCCAGTTCTTTATAGCTTAACTGCTGCTGCTCAAATACCACCGCGATGGCTTGCGGTCTTTTCGCAACAGCTTCTTCAAATAAGTCCAGTATTGTTTGTTCACCTTGAAATTCAATCGGCATTTTATTAAACCCTGTTAATAATTGCTGCTCTTCGGCAATCGTCAACATCGGCATTGCGCCTATTTTCTGCTGTGGATCAGTAGCAATTGATTTTACCAGGTTTGTAAAGTGACTGATCATGCGGTTGACGCTTTCTTCACTGAACAGGTCCGTGCAATACTGAAATGATCCCTGCAGGCCATCACTTGTTTCTATCATTACTACGCTGATATCGAATTTGGTAGTATCCTGTGAAAACGGCTCCCTTGATAAAACAACATCGCCCAACAATAAGTCCGGAACTGCGGGTGTGTTCTGCAAAGCAAACACAACCTGGAACAAGGGACTGCGGCTCATATCTCTTTCCTTCACCACGGTATCCACTACTTTTTCAAAAGGAACTTCCTGGTTGTCGTAAGCTTCCAGGGTTGTGGCTTTTACCTGTGCCAGCATTTCGTTGAAAGTATCACCTCCATTTACTATCGTTCTTAATGCCAGTGTATTAATGAAGAAGCCGATCAGTTCTTCCACTTCCTGCTGTTGCCGCCCGGCAATGGCCGTACCCACGCAGATATCTTTTTGCCCGCTATAGTGATGAAGCAAGATCTTGAAGGCCGACAACAAGGTCATGAAGAGCGTGGCACCCTGTTGCTGACTTAACAGTTGCAACTGCGTATACAGTTCCTTGCCGAAGCGGAAAGTTGACACCGCTCCCCTGCTACTTTGGATAGCGGGCCTGGTATAATCGGTTGGCAATTGGAGGGGAGTTACACCCTCAAGCTTTTGTTTCCAGTAGCCTAGTTTTTTGTCCAGCACTTCTCCCTGCAGGTAAGTTCGCTGCCAGATAGCATAATCTGCATATTGAATCTTCAATGGATTCAATTTAGCTGGCTTCTTTTCCAGGTAGGATTTATAAAGTTCTACAACTTCTTTTACCAGAATGGATGTGGACCAGCCATCGGAAGCGATATGATGCATCGTTACGGCGAGCACATGTTCCTTGTCAGCTACTTTGATAAGTGCCGCCCGAAGCATATGATCGCTGGAAAGATCAAACGGTTTATTGAGTAAGTCTTTTACAAGATCCCGCAATTGGTTTTGATCATAAGCAGATCCATCGATGCTATTTAACTGCCATTTGCCCGGCTGCATAATGGATTGAAATGGTTGCCCGTTTTCTACCCGGATCACCGTTCTCAATACTTCATGACGATCAACAATGGATTGCAGGGCAACTGATAATGCAGCATTATTGAGCTCTCCTTTTAAACGCAATACTGAAGGCACATGATACTGTACACTTCCATCCAGTTGGTGAATAAACCACAAGCGCTCCTGGCTGAAGGATAGGGGAATATGTTGTGGCCGGGGGTGTAAGCTGGTAATTGGAGGAAGTATATTCGAAGACTGCCCTTCCAACTGCGCAACCAAGGCCGCGATTGTCGGATAATCAAAAATATCGCTGATAGGAAGTTCAACTGCAAGTTCTTTACGAATGGCAGAGATCAATCTTATTGCCAGTAATGAATGACCACCTAGCACAAAGAAATCATCGTGGATGCCTACCTGGTCTACCTCCAGTATTTCCTGCCAGATTGCGGCGAGTTTTTCTTCCGCTTCATTGCGAGGTGCTGTGTATTGATCGCTCAATAGTACTGATGCATCAGGATCAGGCAAAGCCTTCCTGTCTACTTTACCATTGGCTGTTAACGGTAGGCTTGACACTTCCATTAGTATCGATGGCACCATGTACTCGGGCAACTTATCTTTTAGGTAGGATTGTATCTCCTCCCGGTCAAAATCTTCTTCTGCCACTATGTAGGCTACCAGCCTCTTGTTGCCTTGTTTATCTTCTTTTGCCAGCACTACGGCCTGGCTCACCAATGGTGATTGTTGCAGGATGCTTTCTATTTCTCCCAGTTCTACCCGGTACCCACGGATCTTTACCTGGTCATCTACTCTTCCGATAAAAAGAATATCGCCACCGCCGAGGTGTTTTACCAGGTCGCCAGTGCCATACATTACTGATGGCGTATTGCTGAAAGGATTGCTGATAAACTTTTCTTTGGTGAGCAGAGCATTGTTTAGGTAGCCTCTTGCGATGCCATCTCCTGCAATGTATAACTGGCCCGGCACACCAACAGGACAGGGTTGCAGTTCTTTGCTTAAGACATACACACTGGTATTGGAGAAAGGCTTTCCGATTGGTATGGTACCGCTGTAACTATTTTCCTCCTTTACAACATGCAGCAGTTTACCGATCGTGGTTTCTGTTGGGCCATAGTGATTAACTATTACACAGGATGAACCAGATAACCGGATTCCTTCCACCATCTCTGCGGGTAGGGCTTCACCACCAAATACCAATAATCTTACTGGTAATAACAACCTTTCCGCTTCACTCAAAGCTTTCCAGTGAGAGGGTACTATTTTTAAACAATCAATTTTATTGGCTCTAAAATACTGGTGCAGTGCTGCTGAATTACTGACTGTTTCTTTGGAAAACAAATGCAAGGCTCCGCCAAATAATAATGAACTAAAAATGACTGTATTGCCAAGGTCAGTTGCAATCGTGGAAACAAGTGCAAAGGAACGGCACTGGTCAATGTGCGTTTTTTCATTTAATCCAACTACATAATCTACCAGGCTCCTGTGTTCAATCATCACACCCTTTGGTTTACCTGTAGAGCCGGAAGTGTAGATCACATAAGCAAGATCATTGGGAGCAGGTGAGGATTGTATATTGTTTGTGGACTGACTTGCTAACTCCTGGTTATCCTGGTCCAGCTCTATAATATCAATCAGTGAATTTGTTAGCTCATGAATTTTCGCAGCCGTTTTTTTGCTGCTTACAACAATGGAAGCCCTGGTATCTTCCAGCATATAGCTGATCCGGTCTGATGGGAAATCCACATCTATCGGAACATAGGCTGCACCCGCTTTTAAGATGCCCATTATTGCTACCAGCATCTCTGTCGAACGATCTATAAAAACAGGGATCAATGTCCCTTTCTTTACTCCTTTCGATAGTAAATAATGCGCTAGTTGATTGGAGCGTTCATTGAGTTCTTTATAAGTCAGTTGATCTTGTTCAAATACTACAGAGATATTACCCGGTGCTTTTTCTACCTGTTCTTCAAACAAGCTTACAATGGTTTTATCTTTTGGATAAATTACTGATGATTGATTAAAGCCTTCTACCAACTCCTGCAGCTCCGTAGCAGCAAGCATTGGTAATAATCCAATTTTTTGATGAGGCGTTTTTGCGACCGATGACAGCAAATTTTTGAAGTGCTCCATCATTCGAATGATCGTCTCTTCCTTATACAGATCGGTGCTGTACTCTACCGTTAAGTATAATCCATTGGAAGTTTCATTTACAAAAAAGGTGATATCAAACTTCACACTAGTCTGTTCAAATCCTTCCCCGGAAAAAACAATATCACCTAATTTTAATTCGGATGAATGTGGTGTATTACGCAACACCAACATCACCTGGAACAATGGGCTTCTTCCCGGATCACGATCTTTTACAACTGTTTCTACCACTTTCTCAAACGGCACTTCCTGGTGATCGTAGGCCTCCAGGGTAGTGGTTTTTACCGCTTGCAGTAGGTCGGTAAATATAACATCGCCCTTTACTTCAGATCTGAAAGCGATGGTGTTTACAAAGAAGCCGATCATCTTCTCCAATTCCTGTTTATTACGGTTGGCAACCGAGGTTCCAACAGAGATATCCTGCTGACCGGAATAGCGGTACAATAAAACTTTAAATGCAGCCAGCAGCGTCATAAAAAGGGTGCTCCCCTCTTTGCGGCTTAACACATGTAGTTGCTTTAAAATCTCCTTGTCAACAATGCCACTTGTTGAAGCGCCACGGGAGCCTCTCACGGGAGGCCTTTTATAATCAGTGGGTAATTGCAGGGGGGCTGCCCCATCCAATGTATGTTTCCAGTATTGTAGTTTTTGTTCTAATAATCCCGGCTGAAGGTAATTGCGTTGCCAGATGGCATAGTCAGCATATTGCAATTCAAGTGCTAGTAATTGTACCGGTCGATCTTCAACATTAGCAGCATACAATTCTACTATCTCTTCCACAATAATTGGTATAGACCATGCATCGGACGCAATATGATGTATCGTAAACACCAGCCAGTGTTCCTGCTCATCAAAGCTTATTAAAGATGCACGCAGCATATAATCTTTGGAGAGATCGAATGGATTGCTGATTGACTGTTGTATATATTTTTGCAAAGCCGGCTGATCGCTTTTATATACGGAACCATTCACCTTTTCCAATTGCCAATTATCCTCTTCCCGGATATGTTGGTATCCGCGACCGTTATAATCCTTTATGACGGTCCGAAGCACCTCGTGACGATTAATGATTTCTTTGAATGCAAATTCCAGCGCCGCTATATTTAAGTTTCCTTTTAATTTCAAAACGGCCGGGACATTATATTGCACACTGCCTTCTAACTGGTGTATGAACCAAAGCCTTTCCTGGCTAAACGAGAGTGGTATGAGTTCGGGTCGTTGTTCTAATGCCTCAATCGAAGGAACTGACAAGCCCGGGTTTTTCTTACGCAGGTGTGATGAAAGTTCTGCAATAGTAGGACGTATAAATAGATCTCTGATCGAAAGTTCCACCTGCAGTTCCTTGCGAATAAAAGAGATCACCTGCAAGGCCTTTAATGAATGCCCGCCAAGGTCAAAGAAGTTATCGTGAACACCTGCCCTTTCTACTGACAACAGTTCCTGCCAGATGCCTGCAAGCGCCTGCTCTGTTTCATTCCGCGGTGCTATGTATTCGTTGCTTAATAGTGTTGTAATATCCGGATCAGGCAATGCCTTTCTGTCGATCTTACCATTGGGGGTTAATGGGAGATTTTCCATTTCCACCCAAATTGCAGGGATCATGTATTCCGGCAACTTTGTTTTGAGGTGAGCAACAATTGCTTCCTTGTCAAAGGTTTTATTTGCTACGATATAACCTACCAATCGCTTGTTCCCTTCATTGTCATCCTTTGCAAGCACCACGGCTGCCTGCACGGTTTCATTTTGCTGCAGCACTGTTTCTATTTCCCCCAACTCAATTCTATAACCCCTGATCTTTACCTGCTCATCCATTCTTCCGAGGTATTCTATTTCACCATTTTCCTGCCACCTGCCAAGATCACCTGTCTTGTACATTCTTGCACCTGGCGCTTTACTAAAAGGATCCGCTATAAATTTCTCTGCGGTAAGATCAGGACGATCCAGGTAGCCACGGGCAACCTGCAGGCCACCAATGGTGATCTCTCCAGCTACTCCAACAGGTGATAGGTTTTTGTGTGGGTTAAGAATGTAAATGGTATTGTTTGCAATTGGACTACCGATCAATACTTTTTCAGCAGTTGATAGTTTTTTTATCGTGGACCAGATCGTTGTTTCTGTAGGACCATATACATTCCATGCTTCTCCCCTTTTTGTGAGATAATCTTTGAGGTCCTCCTTGAGTGCTTCTCCTCCTACTAATATTTTTATGCCTTCCTCATTTTGCCATTCAGCATTTTGAAGCAGTTGCCAGGTGGAAGGTGTGGCCTGCATATGTGTGGGCCGGTAAATAGCAAGTCCCTCTTTTAATTTAAATCCATCTGTTGCTGTATCCCTTGATACAATGATTAGTCTGCCTCCGTTTATTAACGGAACAAACAGTTCGAGGTAGCAGATATCAAAACTGAAAGTTGTTACAGAGAAAAATGTTGCGTTTTTATTAAAGCTAATTTCTTTGGAAATATTTACCAGCAGGTTCACAAGATTTCCATGCTCTACCATCACTCCCTTTGGTTTGCCTGTTGAACCAGAGGTATAAATTGTATAAGCCAATTGAGTTTGGCTAATTTTTGTGTTTAGATTTTCTCTTGAATGGGTGCTGATCTCTTCCCATTCTGCATCCAATTCTATTACTTCAATATTTTCTTTTGACTGAAATTTTGACCTGCTTTGTTTATTGGTGATGATCAACCCCGCCCCGCAGTCTTCCAGCATATAATTAATCCTATCTGAAGGAAAACCCGGATCAACTGGGACAAATGCTCCTCCTGTTTTTAAGCTAGCTAGTATCGCTACCAACATATCCAGCGAGCGTTCTATACAAACCGGCACCAGTGTTTCTTTGTTAACTCCCCTGCTTTGTAAATAATGCGCTAACTGGTTGGATCTTTCACTGAGTTCTTTATAGGTGAACTGTTCTTGTTCAAATACTGCTGCAATTGTTTTTGGATTAGCTTTCACCTGTGCCTCGAACAACGCTAATATGTTGCTGTCAGAGGAAGGCGCTGGCATTTTATTGAACCCTGCCAGCAATTGTGCTTCTTCATCTCTAGTCAACATCGAAAGCTCATCAATGGCTTGAGAAGGCGCAGCCACAATGGAATGAAGCATTTGCTGGAAATGCGCTTTCATCCGGTTGATCGTGGTTTCTCTATACAGGTCAGTACAATATTCAATGGAAACTTGTATGCCTGAATTACTTTCGTTAATACTAAACGTTAGATCAAATTTTGAACTGTTGTGTTCAAAGCTATATTGAGATAATTGAACATCTCCCAACTGAAGCTGCGGAACATCGGGTGTGTTCTGGAAGATGAACATCACCTGGAACAATGGATGCCTGCTCATGTCCCTTTGCTTCATCACCACATCCACTACTTTTTCGAATGGTACTTCCTGGTGCTCATAGGCTTCGAGCGTAGTTGCCTTAATTTTTTTCAGAACACCTGGGAAAGAAAGGTTTCCGTCCAGTTCACTCCTTAGTGCAAGCGTATTTACAAAAAAGCCTATGAGGTTTTCTACTTCCTGGTAATTGCGGTTGGCAATTGGCGTACCAACACAAATATCATATTGGCCACTATACCTGTACAGCAATATTTTAAACGCCGCCAATAAGGTCATGAACATGGTGGTTTCCTGTTGCTGGCACAACGACCGCAATTGTGCAGACAATTCTTTATCGATCAGCAAACCTGTCACCGAACCCTTCATGCTCTGAATGACAGGGCGTTCATAGTCAGTCGGTAACTGCAGCGGTAACACGCCTTCCAGTTTATTCTTCCAATAGCGTATTTTTTTATCAAGCAATTCGCCCTGCAAATAAGTACGCTGCCATATTGCATAATCCGCGTACTGCAAAGCAAGCGCCGGCAACTGTGCGGAGCGGTTTTCAACAAAGGAGCCATACAATTCGATGACCTCTTTAACGATGACAGATAGTGACCAACCATCCGAAGCAATATGGTGCATAGTAACTACCAACACATAATCATCCTCCCCAAGTTTCACAAGGTTTGCACGCAGCATATAATCATTCGAAAGATCGAAGGGCCTGCGAATTAATGCTGCTATATATTGCTGCAAATCCTGCGCATCATTCTCCTGGTCAAAATTATCATCAATGCTTAATTGCCAATCATTTTGTTGCAGGACATATTGGAATCCCTGGCCATTGTTTTCCAAGATCACTGTCCGCAACACTTCATGGCGGTCGACGATTGTCTTTAATGCATCCTGTAAAGCTTCAATGTTCAGCTTTCCTTTTAATTTTAAAACTGCAGGTAAATGATACTGCACCGTTCCTTCCAGCTTTTCTATGAACCACAAACGTTCCTGACTATAGGACAAAGGAATATGTTCAATAAGACTCCTGTCGAAAGGCGTCAACTCATTTTCGAAAGCTTCTACTTTTTTAAACTTCCATTTGGAGTCATTTAAAAAATCAATGAGTAGTTGCTTGTTATCCTTTATCTCCTGGAGCAAACCTGGCTCAATATGGTTTCCTTTAGAAAACTTTAGCTCAAGCTGCCCATCATTCATCGAAATATGAATACCCTTGCTTTTTGCAGTTTGCAATATTGTAAAAGCCTTACTCGTCATTGATCGTCTTTAAATTTTTATCACTTCGAATGTTGAACTATCTTCTTCCTCCGGCAGATCGCTCCCCATTTCTAAATAATTACTCAACTCACTGATAGTAGTAAATTGAAATAATGCCTGGATCGGAATTGTCAACTGCAGGCTTTTTTTCATGTGTGAAACCATCTTCATCGCCAAAAGCGAATGACCTCCCAAATGAAAAAAGTTATCATTGATTCCTACTCTTTCTATCCCAAGCAAATCCTGCCAGATGTCGGCAAGCTTTTGTTCCAGTTCATTTCGTGGTGCCACATATTCGTTACGTTGCAATTCACTTGTATCCGGGTCAGGCAGGGCTTTCTTATCAATCTTACCGTTGGGACTTAATGGTAGACTTTCCAGTTCAACCCAAAGTGCCGGGACCATGTATTCTGGTAACCTGCTTTTTAAATATGATGTGATTGCGTCACGTTTAAAATCACCTTCCGGAACAATGTATGCTACCAGTCTTTTGGAACCGCTGCCATCTTCTCTTGCCAGCACCACGGCTTGCTTTAGCAGTTCAGATTGTTGCAAAACATTTTCTATTTCACCAAGTTCAATCCTGTATCCACGGATCTTTACCTGCTCGTCTATTCTCCCGAGGTACTCTATATTTCCATCAGGCAGCCATCTTGCAAGGTCGCCTGTTTTGTACATCACTGATCCAGCCTCTTCATCAAAGGGGTTGGGAATAAATTTCTCTGCAGTTAATTCAGGACGGTTGAGGTAACCCTGTGCCACCTGTGCACCTGCTATGTATAATTCTCCCGGTATGCCCACTGCACACAACTCTTTTGCAGGATTTAGAACATACAGTTGTGTATTATCCACCGGTTTACCTATCGGTGGTAATAGAGTGGAAATATCCTCTTTAATTCTATAACTGCTAACCACATGCGCTTCTGTAGGACCATATTGGTTTACCAGCTGGATGTTGTTTTTATTTAAGAAGGCACTAACATCTTCGGTGAGTTTTAATTGCTCTCCGGCTACAATTATTTCTTCCAGGCTCAGTGCTTTCCGATCTAATGAAGCCACATATTCTGCAAGGCTTTTTAAAACAATGTAAGGAACGAACAAATGACTAAGGCCATGATCATCTATATCTTTTACGATCTCTGCCATATCTTTCCTTCGGTCCTCATCTATTAGGAACAACGCACTTGCAAAGCACAGTGTTGAAAATATTTCCTGGAAGCTTACATCGAAATTCAGGCTGGCAAATTGTAATACACGCCGGTGTTTATTTTCAAATTGCTTTTGCTGCCATCTTAATAAATTCACCAGGTTGCTTTCCGGCATTTTTACCCCTTTCGGAGTTCCGGTAGAACCCGACGTGTACAAAATATAAGCAAGGCGATCGGATGCTATTGTGGTTTTTATATTACTTGCTGGCTGATTGGAAATTGTACTCCAATCACTATCGATCTCAATGATGTTTACCTTTTCTGATACACCTAACCTTGACCTGCTTTTGCTGCTGCTGATCACTAAATTTGCATCCATATCTTCCAGCATATAAGTGATGCGTGCCGCAGGATACTCAGGATCTATCGGCACATAAACTGCACCGACTTTTAAAATACCAAGCACGCCGATGATCATTTCCATGGAACGCTCTACGCAGATAGGAACGAGTGTTTCCTCTTTCACTCCTTTGCTTCTTAGATAGTGAGCGAGCTGGTTGGAACGCTCATTCAACTCTTGATAGGTCAGCTGCTCTTTCTCAAATACAACCGCTATTTCGCTTGGAGTTTTAAGAACTTGTTTCTCAAATAAAGCTGCTATCGTGGTGGCTTCTGCGTAAGTTGTTTTGGTGTTATTGAAATCGATGAGTAATTGTTGCCTTTCTGAAGGTAGTAGTATTGATAAACTATCCACAGCGAGTTGTGGCTCTTTGACAATTGCCTTCATTAATTCTTCAAAGTGAACGGCCATCCTGTTGATTGTCTCACTGGTAAACAAATCGGTACAATATTCAATAGATCCATGAAGTCCGGCTTCCGTTTGAACCATCGCAAATGTTAAATCAAACTTCGATGTTGTATGAGCAAAAATCTCATTTGAAAGCTGCACTTCTCCCAACTCAACTTTTGAAACAGCGGGCGTGTTCTGTAAAATAAACATCACCTGGAAAAGCGGGTGCCTACTCCTGTCCCTTTCCTGCAGCACAATATCCACGACTTTTTCAAATGGTACATCCTGGTGCTCGTAAGCGTCGAGGGTAGTTGCTCTTACCTGTTGCAATAATGAATCAAACGAGCTATTACCATTCACTTCGCTTCGCAATACAAGGGTATTTACAAAAAACCCAATAAGCTCCTGCACTTCATGGCTTGAGCGATTGGCAATTGGTGTGCCTACACAAATGTCTTCTTGTCCGCTGTAACGGTGCAGCAGTACTTTGAAAGCAGCTAGCAGCGTCATGAATAATGTAGCGCCATTTCCCTTTCCAATTCGTTGCATTTGCAACGTAAGTTCCTTGTCTATTCGAAAGCTTGCTGATGATCCTCCCGTACTCTGAACAGCAGGTCGTGCATGATCCAAAGGCAGCTGTAATGGTTGCGCACCATCAAGTTTTTTCTTCCAATAAGCGAGCTTTTTATCCAGCACTTCACCCTCAAGATAAGAGCGCTGCCAGATTGCGTAATCCGCATATTGTATGGGTAGCTCTTTCAATCGTGATTCACGTTTCTCTATATATGATCCATATAGCTCTACCAGTTCTTTTATGATAACTGAAAGCGACCATCCATCCGAAGCGATGTGGTGCATGGTGGCTACGAGTACATGCTCTTGATCCGCAAGTTTGATTAGGGTCGCCCGAAGCATAAAATCTCTCGCGAGATCAAATGGAACCTTGACCAGTTGAATGATTTTCTGGTGTAACGATTCGATGTCGTTATGAAAGGCCGATCCATCAATAGTATTTAGCTCCCATGATGCGTGCTCAATAATTTGCTGATAACCCTGTCCCTGGTTTTCGTGGATTACCGTTCTTAGTGCTTCATGGCGATGGACGATTGTTTGTAAAGCATGGTTCAATGCGGCCAATTCCAGCTTACCCGTTAGCCTTATTACGGCCGGCACATGGTACTGTATGCTACCTTCCAACCGGTCGATGAAATATAGGCGCTCCTGGCTAAATGATAGTGGGATCAATTCGGGTCTTGGCTGCTTTTGTATAGGTGGCAACAGCAGTTTATTATCCTGGCCTTGAAGATGCGTACCCAATGCCGCAATCGAAGGATTGATGAAAAGATCTTTGATCGCCAGCTCTACTTCGAGTTCCCTGCGAATAAAAGAGATTACCCGCATCGCCAACAAAGAGTGCCCACCCAGCTCAAAAAAGTTATCGTGAATACCAATTCGTTCTACAACCAATAGTTCCTGCCATATGCCCGCCAATTTCTCTTCCATTTCATTCCGGGGAGCGACGAAGGCAATAGTTTGCATTTCATTCATTCCGGGATCAGGCAAGAGTTTCTTGTTGATCTTACCACTTGCAGTGAATGGAAGATTTTCCAGTTGCACCCACAAAGCAGGCACCATATAATCCGGGAGCTTGCTGCGCAAATAAGCCTGGAGAATATTTTTATCAAATGTTTCATTGGGCACTACATAAGCTACCAGCCGTTTGTTTCCGCCGACATCTTCTTTAGCCACTACCACTGCCTGGCTCACCTGCTCAGGCTGGTTAAGCACCATTTCAACTTCGCCCAACTCGATACGCAGGCCACGGATCTTTACCTGGTCATCGCTTCTTCCAAGGTATTCGATATTACCATCGGCTAACCAGCGGCAGAGATCACCTGTTTTATATAATCTTGTTTTATTCTCCTTATCAAATGGATTGGTTATGAATTTCTCTGTAGTTAATTCCGCAAGGTTTAAATAACCGCGGGCGACCTGTACACCGCCAATGTGAAGCTCCCCTGCTAAGCCAATGGGCAAAGGTTGTAATTGCTGGTTTAAAATGTACAAGCTTGTGTTAGCAATCGGTTTGCCAATGGGTACTTTGTCAATGCCTGTCTCAGTGTTTGGCATAGTCCAATAACTAACCTCGATGCCGGCTTCAGTAGGACCGTATAAATTATGTAACAGAGTTCCCTTTAATTTCTCTTTGAATAGGCTTGCGATTGATGGACTTAAAGCTTCCCCACTGCAGGACACATTTTTCAGTCCCTTACAATCACCAAAATTCAGATCCGATAAAAACACCGCCAGCATAGATGGTACAAAATGTACCAAAGTATTTTTTTGATCTTCAATTACAGCTTTCAGGTAAGCACTGTCTGTATGTCCGCCGGGTTTTGCAAAAACTAATTTAGCTCCAGCTAGTAAAGGTGAGAAAAGCTCCCACACCGAGACATCGAAACAGAACGTCGTCTTTTGCAATACTGCATCATCAGTATTCAGGCGGAAATAGTCCTGTCCCCACAACAATCGGTTTACTACGCCACGATGTTCGTTCATGACTCCTTTCGGTTTACCCGTGGAGCCTGATGTGTAGATCACATAAGCGAGTTGATCGGAAGCTATGTTGATTCCAATATTTGATAATGGTTGCTTACTGATCCAAGGCCAATCACTATCTAGCTCAATTATCTTAATATTTTTTGATGAAAGTTTTTCTTTGCTTTTGCTGTTGGTAATTACCATAAAAGCATTGGTATCTTCCAACATGTAGCGGATCCTTTCCCCAGGATATCCAGGATCAATCGGCACATAAGCTCCGCCGGCTTTTAGTATGCCGAGTATTCCTACGATCATGTCGAAGCCTCTTTCTAAACAGATCGGTACAAGCGTTTCGGCAACAACACCGTTCTCCTTTAAATAATGAGCAAGCTGGTTGGAGCGCTCGTTTAATTCTCTATAGCTAAGTTCTTCTCTTTCAAAAACCACGGCAATAGCATCCGGGCTTCTTAAAACCTGCTCTTCAAAAAGTGCAGGCATTGTTTTATCAGAAGGATATGCAACAGCAGTATTATTGAACTCCACCAATAATCGATGTGCTTCTGCGCTATCTATCATTGGCAAGTTGTCGACCTTATCCTCCGGAAATGTCACAATAGCATTCAGTAATTCTTTGAAATGACTGATCATGCGCTCGATTGTTTCCCGACAATAAAGATTTGCGCTATAACTTACGGAGCCAGCAATACCTTGTGAATGTTCGGATAGGTTAAGGCTCAAATCAAACTGAGTGGTTGTCTGCTCATGACTTTCACTTGCTACACGTAATCCTCCAAAAGTCAATTCAGGTGCATCGGGTGTATTTTGTAAAACAAACATTACCTGGAACAATGGGCTGCGACTCATATCCCTGTCCTTTACTACAGTTTCCACCACTTTTTCGAAAGGCACATCTTGTTGTGCATAAGCATCGAGTGTAGTAAGTTTTACCTGCTGCAGTAATTCTTTAAAAGAATGCTCACCATTTACCTCGCTCCGTAGTGCAAGTGTATTTATAAAAAATCCGATCAACTCTTCCACTTCCTGTTGTTGGCGGCCTGCTACTGAAGTGCCTACACAAATATCCTGTTGACCACTGTACCTGTGCAATAACACTTTAAAAACTGCAAGCAGTGTCATGTACAAAGTTGTACCCTGCGATTGGCTGAAGTCCTGTAGTTTATCGGATAAGTTTTTTTCAATGCTTAAACTTACTTTAGCACCAAGTGTACCCTGGATAGCCGGGCGGGTATAATCTGTTGGTAGTTCCAGTGTCTCAACGCCTTGTAGTTTATTTGTCCAATAGTCCAGTTTTTTTGCAAGTATCTCTCCTTTCAAATAAGACCGCTGCCAGATTGCATAGTCCGCATACTGTAATGGCAGAGAGGCAATGTTTGTATCACGACCATGCACAAACGCGTCGTACAATTCCATCAACTCTTTTACGATAATTGCAGCCGACCATCCATCTGAAGCAATATGATGAATCGTTACCACGAGTATGTGTTCAGTCTCACGCAACCTGATTAATTCTGCCCGCATCATATAATCTTTTGACAAATCGAACGGACCGTGAATTGAATCGTAAATATATTTTTCTAACCCTGCAGTATCATTTTTAAAATCAATATTATTTACAATTGTTAAACGCCATTTACCGGGCTCCTGCACATGCTGGTATCCTTGCCCATCTTTTTCGAGGATCACTGTCCGCAATACTTCGTGTCGATTGACAATCGCCTTTAATGCATGTTCCAATGCCTCGCTGTTCAAAGCTCCATGTAACCTTAACACTGCAGGAATATGATACGGCACACTGCCTTGCAATTGATCAATAAACCATAGGCGTTCCTGGCTAAATGATAGTGGTATATGCTCAGGTCGTGGCTGAATTGTAAGTGCGGGAAGTAAGCTTGTCGCAGCTGTGTTCTCGAGTTGCGCAGCGAGCAGCCTGATCGTTGCATGTTCAAAAATTACGCCTATGGGCACTTCGATCTGAAGCTCCTTGCGAATAACAGATATCAGGCGTATTGCTAAAAGTGAATGCCCGCCGAGTCCGAAGAAATCGTCATCGATTCCGATTGTATCAAGCTCCAATACTTCTTTCCAAATATCAACCAGCGATGTTTCAAGCTCAGTTGATGGCGCTGCATATTGATCAGCTAATAGCTCACCAGCATCTGCATCCGGCAAAGCCTTCTTGTCTATCTTTCCACTGATGGTAACGGGGAACTCAGGCAGCTCCATAAACAATGATGGAACCATATAATCGGGAAGCCTGGCTTTCAACAGCTCCTTCAAATCATCTTTGTTGATCTTACCCGAAATTTTTATCTGGTCATTTTCAAATAACTTTTTATAGAAACTATTGCCTTTATACGATTTAGTTAAACTTAATGACTCGTATATAAAAGGCAGGTCAGGCTTTCTGTTTCTAATAAGAACGCCCTGCACAACAAAGTCAGGGTTCAAATTATTGGACGACAATGTGCGGGTAACCTTTGCCTTGATGTAGTCATTTTTTGAAACAGGCTCGCCTTTTTCAAAAGCAGGAAAATAGATGGGCAGCCAGGTATACTTTCCTGCAACGGTATCGATAATTTCTTCCTCATCACAATATAGGTTGAGCCAAACTATAAACCCATTGACGATTCCATCCTGGTTAAACTCCAATAGTATTTCATGTGTGTCTTCCAGGGTAATCTCCTGTGTATAATCAAGGTGCTCAAATACCGCATCAGTAGAAATAATATTTTTTACAGGGAAAGAATGCAGGTACACCCGGAGATCGAACTGATGCCCGGCCTCTTCAAAAATTTTGGCGGTATAATAAGCGCCTAATTCTTCAAAACTATAATCGAATTGATCATCGGGTAAAGTGATCGCTGCAATTTTGGTAACACTCCTGGAAGGGATCATTGCTGACGGATCCTTTAACAATCGCCTGCTGCTATTGATCAGTACAGCAGCCCCTTCTGATCCGCCAATTGCCCCGACTATTTCTGAAATACAATAATCAGCTTTCTCCGGAAGTTCAACCCTGGTGATATCGTCATGTATCACAATAATTCTATCCTGCAGCCCGAGTGCTTCTACAGTTTGCTTTGCTTTGATATAGCTCTCTTCCAGCAATTCGACTGCATACACTTTTTTGGCTCCTTCCTCAATACAGATCCTTGACAGGATTGCTTCAAAGCCGGGACCTATTTCAAGGATTACTTTATCTTTTACTACCTTCCGGAAAGCGTTTCTATACTTCGCATTTCTTGCTTCATCACCGGCCATTGTTTTGTACAACAGGTCGTCATACACGTAAAACTCAGCAACAGATGGCCATAGCTTGATCTTATTTTTTGGTTGATAATAAGCGATCAGCTGCTTGTCATCATTTACTTCTTTCGCAACTACAACACATTGTTCAATATCTTTATTCAACAACAGCGTATTTTCAATTTCCCCCAGTTCAACCCGATAGCCGCGGATTTTTACCTGGTCATCCTTTCTACCTATAAACTCAATATTTCCATCGGGCAACCAGCGTCCTATATCACCCGTTTTATATAATTTTTTTCCTGTGCCGAATGGATTGGCAATAAACTTTTCGGCAGTAAGTTGCGGACTCTTGTGGTATCCTTTTGCAAGCCCAATTCCGGATACATGTATTTCGCCCTGGATGCCAGCAGGCACTTCCTGTTTATTTTCATCAAGGATATAAATGTGGGTGTTGGCAATTGGTTTGCCAATCGGTATACGGATCCTGGAAGCATCTTCGGGAACTACTTTATAAATCGAAGCACACACTGCACATTCAGTGGGGCCGTATGCATTGTAGTAGTCGAGCCATTGGCTTAAATAAGCGGCCTGTTTCACATCGGCTGCTTCCCCAGCAGTTATTAGCACCCGTAAAAAACTAAGGTCATCATTTTGCAAAGCTTTTAGGTAAACTGGCGGTAACGTAACCACGCTAACAGCTTTACTTTTAATATTGGCTGCAAAATGCTCCGTGTCCTGGATCATCTCCTTCGTCATTATTACCAACGTTGCCCCGGCATAAAACGCCATGAAGATCTCCGACACAGAAGCATCAAAACTGATAGAAGCAAACTGCAGTACCCGGTCCTTTCCTGTGATTCCAAATTGTCTTACCTGGTCCAGCGACATGTTCACGTTACTGCGATGCATGATGCTCACGCCCTTCGGCTTGCCTGTTGAGCCGGATGTATAGATCACGTATGCAAGATGATTGGGTTCAATCTCTGTATTAAAATTGTGAGTGCCTTGCTGGCTAATTGTTGACGCTTCATCATCTAGTGTAATTTTTTCAATCGCTACAGATTGTAATTTGGTTGTATGATTGCTGGTTGTGATTGCAATCGGTGCACCGGTATCCTGCAGCATAAACCTGATCCGCTCTTCGGGATAAGTAGGGTCGACCGGAACGTAGGCAGCACCTGTTTTAAGAATGGCCAGGATCGCAACGACCATCTCTATTGAGCGATCGATCAGCAAGGGCACAAGGCTCTCTTGCTCTACATCACGGCTTATTAAAAAATGCGCCAGTTGATTGGAACGCTCATTAAGTTCTTTATAGGTTAATTGCTGATCTTCAAAAATCACCGCTATTGCTTCGGGTGTGTTTTCTACTTGCTGTTCAAATAAATCCACAATAGTTTGATCCCATTGCAGTGCGGCTTTAACGTCAGCAGTTCTGCCAGTTAACTGCTTTTCTTCAGTGATTTTCTGCATAGTTACTGCGCCGATTTTCTGGGCTGGCTCTTCTACCAATGAATGAAGCAATATTTTAAAATGATCCACCATCTTCACAATAGTCTGTTCACTATAGAGATCGGTAGAATATTGTACCGAGCCAAGGAGTCCGGCAGTATTTTCTGTAACAGTAAAGATCAATTCAAACTTTGATGTGTTGCTATCGAATCTTTCTGATGACAACTCGAGGCCGGCAAAACTTAACCGTGGTGCATCAGGGATATTTTGTAAAACAAAGACCACCTGGAACAATGGACTCCTGCTGTTGTCTCTTTCCTTGACCACCGCATCTACTACTTTTTCAAAAGAAACTTCCTGGTGCTCGTAAGCCTCAATGGTTGTTGCCTTTACTTTTTGCAAGACGTCTATGAACGAATCATCTCCTGACACTTCCGTGCGCAAAGCGAGGGTATTCAGAAAAAATCCAATCAATCCTTCCAGCTCCTGTTGCTGACGACCTGCAATAGAAGTACCCACACAAATATCCTGCTGACCACTATAGCGGTGCAACAATACTTTGTAGGCAGATAGTAAAGTCATGAACAAGGTTGCACCCTGTTGCTGGCTTAATGAATTTATTTTATCCGACAGTTCCTTGTCAATGGTAAAATTTGCAATTGCTCCTTTTGTGGTTTGAGTAGCGGGCCTTGCAAAATCATGTGGCAGCGACAGAGGAGCAACATCTTTTAATTTATTTTTCCAATAACCTAATTTCTGTTCTAAAATTTTCCCTTGTAGCTGTGTTCGCTGCCACAATGCATAGTCGGCGAATTGTACTGGCAGGGAAACTAAGCTGGCAGAACGACCCTCGTTGTAAGAACTGTATAATTCCACCACATCATTAACAAGAATGGACAAAGACCATCCATCGGAAGCAATATGATGCATGGTTACGACGAGCATAAATTCTTCCTCTGCCAATATGATCAATGAGGCACGAAGCATGTGATCCTTGGACAAGTCAAACGGTGCCGTGATCAATTTATTTACAAGTGATCTGAGTTTATCTACATCGTCTGAATAAGACTGCCCATCAATCACATCGATCTTTAGTCCACCTTCTTCAAGAATGTATTGATAGCCCTGACCATCTTTTTCGCGGATCACTGTTCTAAGTACTTCGTGACGATTCACGAGCATTTGCAATGCATAATTCATTGCAGCCATGTTAAGCTTTCCTTTTAATCTTAACACGGCAGGTATATGATAAGGAACACTTCCCTGCAGTCTATCTATGAACCACAAACGCTCCTGGCTAAAGGATAATGGAATATCCGCCGGTCTTGGCTGAGCCGTTATTGGAGGTAGAACATTATCGATGGAAGGTATGGTTAAATGGGCTGCCAGTGATTTGACTGTAGGATGTTCAAAAAGATCGCTGATACGCACCTCTACTCCAAGTTCTTTACGAATGAGTGATATCAACCTTACTGCAAGCAATGAATCACCGCCCACATTAAAGAAGTTATCATTGAGACTGATCGATTCAAGTTCCAATAAATTGATCCATATAGCTGACAATGCCTTTTCGGTTTCAGACTCCGCTTCTTCGTGTTCTATACGAGTTTCATTTGATTCAGGATCTGGTAATGCCTTCTTATCAATTTTACCATTTCGTGTTAATGGAAACTGGTCCATCAGAACGATGTGTGCAGGCACCATGTATTCCGGCAATTTTGCCGCCATCTCCCGCCTGATATTTTTTTGTAAGTCCTGTGGATTGATCCATTGTGGCGCTCTCCGAAGGTCACATTCTCCAAGTGTTGTCAGCCCGTTTTTTTGCTCATTCTTTATTGCGAACAGGTTGTATAAGATATCATCCTTCGACAACATTTGCTCCTTCTCCACATATGTATGAAAACCTTTCTCATCCAGTATGTCCTTGATCATTTTCAAGCGCCCGTTTGAATCGTGCACTTCTATTATGATGCTGCCGATCTTGTCCCAATCCTTTTCCACTATCCCATTGATCACATGGTGTTCTGAATTTTCAACGTCCACTTTCAGCAGATCGATCTTTTCGATATTTTCTTCAGCAATTATTTGCGAGATGGTTTTTGCTTTTACATGGATCCTTTTACTTTCGAGCTTTACTTCCAGCATAGAATCGATCTCTCCCGGAAGAAAATCATCTGACTGCGAATTTTCAATATAAGACTTCACCACCTCCCGCACTTCCGTGATGTCTTCACTGATACCTGACACAATGCTCACGCCGGGATAATAAGTGAAATCCACGTCTTGTTCTTTATCCAGTATTGCGACGTTGAATGCCTTGCCTTTGATACTATACAAGTGCCTGTTGGACACTAAATAATTATACACTTCAGGGATCGGTTCAATTGAATACACTTTGATGTCTTCACTTAGAATATTTAGAAACACAGTGAAGAATCCGGCATTGGCACCAATATCTACTACCGTACTATTTGGGTTTAGAGTAATACCATGCTTTAAATAACAATGGTCCTCAAATATTTCCTTGTATAAAAATTTCACCTCGTTGAGGTTAGAATTTATTATAGGCAAACCATTGGGAAGGATGTTAAGGTCCGATGGGCTGATGTGCTTTTTTTGAACCAGGTCCAGGTAATTACTTAACAGTGGAAACTTATCTTCATCAACCTGTAAATAGGCATTCAGTTTTTTACTATTTGACTGCTCATTTTCACTAACGGTTATCGTTGCATTTTGAATTCCATCCATCGAAGACATGCTTGCTTCAATCTCTCCTAACTCGATGCGGTAGCCGCGGATCTTTACCTGGTCATCTTTTCTTCCAAGGTATTCGATATTACCATCGGGTAGCCATCTTCCAATATCACCTGTCTTGTACATCCGTGCACCGTTCGTACCAAACGGATTGGGAACAAACTTCGAATCAGTTAACCCGGGCAGGTTAAGGTACCCTTGTGCAAGCCCGGCACCACTGATACAAATTTCCCCTGCAACACCAACTGGTGACAAATCATTCTTATCATTTAAAATATATAACTGGACATTGTCTATCGGCTTACCAATAGAAATATTATTTTTTACCTTCTCACCGTCCTTTGATGTATTGAAACAATAAGTGCTGCAGCCTACCGTAGCTTCTGTTGGGCCGTACTCGTTTACTATATTTACGTCCAATCCATTTTCATTAAAATAATCAACATGGCTATAGCGCAAAGCTTCTCCACCTACTACTATTGTACTAGTCAACAGGTTGTTAGTATTATCAACAAGGGTCGATTGCAACAACTCCAGGTGCGATGGCGTTAGCTTGATGAAATCGTACGGAGCATATTTCCAAAGGTTGCTGTCTTCAAAAACTTCCACGGATTTCTTTGATCCGATCACTACAGATTTTCCCGCAATAAGCGGCATGAAAATACCAGTTAACGATGCATCAAATGTATAAGAAAGGTGTATAAAAGTGCCAGCGTTATCACTCTCCGTTATGTACTTTGTTTTATTATTTACCAGGTAGTTCATTAAAGAAGCATGAGGTATCATCACTCCTTTTGGCTGTCCCGTAGAGCCTGATGTATAAATGATATAAGCGAGATTACCAGGTTCTAAAATTGTTTTTAGATTATCCCCAGGGTAGCTATCAATCAGCGAATGATCACCATCAATTTCTACTATAAATATCTCTTGTTCAGATTGTAGCTTTAAACTGTTTGCTTTATTACTAACTACCATCGAAGCCGCTGTATCTTTCAAAATAAATTTGATCCTTGCTTCCGGATATTCAGGATCAATTGGCACATAGGCTGCACCTGTTTTAAAGATTGCCAGGACGGCGACGATCATATCCAAGGACTGCTCCATACAAATGGGGACAAGCATTTTTTCCTTTACACCTTTACTCTTTAAGTAGTTTGCAAGTTGATTGGAACGCTCGTTGAGCTTTGCGTAAGTAAGTTCCTGGTCTTTAAAAACCAGGGCAATCTTTCCAGGATTTTTAAGCACCTGTTCTTCAAACAAGTCTATAACATTACTAGGAGAGATTATTAGTGACTGCTCTTTGTTGAATTGAAATAATAATTGCTGCCTTTCTGTTTCACTCAACATGGGTAAAGCGCTGATCGCCTGTGTAGGCGCTTTGACTAAAGAGCTCAGTAACGCTTTGTAATGAGCCATCATCCGCTCGATCATTTCTAAGGAGAACAGGTCGGTGCAATATTCAACAGATCCTTTCAGGCCTTCGGGAGTTTCTGAAAGAATAAAGGTGATATCAAACTTGGAAGTATTGTGTGTGAATTCACCTGCAGACAATACCGTTTCTCCCAGCCGGAGTTCAGGCATGTCCGGTGTATTTTGCAACACAAATATTACCTGGAACAATGGTGTTCGACTTAAATCCCTTTCCATCATTACCGCATCAACTACTTTTCCGAATGGCACGCCCTGGTTTTCGAAAGCTTCCAGGGTAGTTGTTCTTACCTGTTGCAAGATTTCCTTGAAAGAAGCGTCATCGCTAACGGCAGTACGTAACGCCAATGTATTTACAAAGAAGCCGATGAGGTGTTCGAGTTCCTGTTGCTCACGGCCTGCAATACCAGTACCTACACAAATATCCTGCTGACCACTATAACGGTGAAGCAACACTTTGAACGCAGCCAGCAAAGTCATGAAAAGAGTGGTTCCTTCCTGTTGGCTTAGTAGCTTTAATTCTGCTGACAAATTTTTATCTACATTAAAAAAAGTAAAAGCACCTTTTGTACTTTGAACAGGGGGCCGTGCAAAATCTGTTGGCAACTGTAGTGGTTCCAGGTCACTGAGCTTCTCTTTCCAGTAGTCGATTTTTTTATCCAATGACTCTCCGTGGAAATGGGTACGCTGCCAGATGGCGTAATCTGCATATTGTACATCCAGCGGAACCAATTGGGATGGCCGGTTTTCAATAAAAGATCCATATAGTTCTACCACCTCTTTCACCAATATACCCGTTGACCAACCGTCTGTTGCTATGTGATGAATTGTAACTACCAATACATGCTCATTCTCGTTAAGCTTCAGCAATTCGGCCCGCATCGGGCGATCATTTGACAGATCAAAAGGTTTGTTCACTAAAGCTTGTACAAATGCTTGTAACCCCACCCTATCATCCTTATATTTTGCAACATCGATAACAGGCAATGTTGTCTTATCAACAGTCAAAATATCTTGGTATCCCTGGCCTTCATTTTCAAGGATGACCGTTCTGAGTATTTCATGACGATCAATAATGGATTGCAAAGCATGCTCCAGTGCATCGATCCGAAGTTTGCCGGTCAATCTTAATACCGCAGGCAAATGATAATGAACACTGCCTTCTACCTGGTCGATGAACCACAAACGTTCCTGGTTAAAGGACAAAGGAATTTGTTCAGGTCTTATAAACTTTTTGATTGGCGGAGTTAGTAATGCATGAGTTTGAGCTTGAAGATGAACAGCAAGTCCTGCGATCGTAGGAAAAAGAAAAATATCTTTTACCGCTACTTCTGATTTTAGTTGCTTGCGTATGGATGAGATCACCCGCATAGCCATCAGTGAATGGCCGCCGAGTTGAAAGAAATTATCGTTGATACCAACCTGTTCTACCCCTAATAATTCTTTCCAGATTTTTGCAATTGCTTCTTCAGTTTCGTTGCATGGTGCAATGTATTGACTTGTGATTACTTGAACCGCATCCGGATCGGGCAGGGCCTTCCTGTTCACTTTTCCGTTTGGACTTAAAGGAAAAAACTCCAGTTCGATCCATTGCTCAGGAATCATGTAGGCGGGAAGCTTACCTTTGAGATAAGTAATAATGGCCTTCCTGTTGAATGACTGTTCAGGCACTACATAACCTACCAACCTGTTCGCACCTGTTCCATCGACCTTTGCGCTAACTATTACCTGTGTTAACAATCCACTTTTTTGCAGCACATTTTCTATCTCTCCCAGTTCTATGCGGTAGCCACGGATCTTTACCTGATCATCCTTTCTTCCGAAGTATTCTATGTTACCATCCGCTAACCATCTTCCAAGATCACCGGTTTTATACATCATTCCACCATTGCTGCTAAATGGATTGGGAATAAATTTTTCGACAGTTAATGTTGGTTGATTTAGATATCCTCTCGCCAAACCAACGCCTGCAACGTATATTTCACCTGTAACTCCCACAGGGCTTAACTCGTCTTCTTCACCTACAATAAAAATATTGGTATTGGCAACAGGTTTTCCTATCAATGATTGCCTGCCAATTTCATCAATGTTTGATTTATCTATCAAATAAAAACTGCTACTGATGGTGCATTCTGTAGGTCCGTAATGATTGGCAAACAAAACATCCGGGTAATAATCCAGGTAAGATTTAAAATCTTCCAGGTTCATTCTTTCACCACCAACAATTATTAAACGCAGCGATGCACATATTTGCGGCGCGTTAAAATTATCTGCTTCAATAAGTTCCTTGAATATTCCGGGAAGTGTTTTAATGTAGGAAATAGAATGCTTTGAAATATAAGTCAATATTACGGCTGGATCAAAGTCGCTATTTGTAGGAAGGTGTAAAGTACCCCCGCTCATCAATACCGGCCAGGTGGCGGTCATCGATCCATCAAAACTAAACGATGAAATAAGCAGGGAGCTATCCTTCTCCGTTAGTTGGTATTGCTTGTTGAACCACACAAGGTGATTTGCCAGCGATGCATGCTCCACTGCTACTCCCTTCGGCTGACCAGTCGATCCTGAAGTATACAGTACGTAAGCGAGCTGTTGTGGCTTTATCGAATAGTTGATGCTTGAAACAGGTTGTGATTGAACGATATGCCATTGGCTATCGAGCGATAAAATATTTTCTTCGGGGAAGATTGATTTTAATATCGCAAGGTTTGTTTCTGCAGTAAGCACCATACGGGCACCTGCGTTTTCCAGCATGAACAATATCCTTTCTGAGGGATAAGAAGGATCAATGGGAACATAGGCTCCGCCTGCTTTTAAAATGCCTAATATTCCAACCAGCATTTCCAAAGACTTGTCGATGCAAATGGGCACAAGTACTTCTTCCTTAACACCCCTGTTTTTAAGATAATGCGCTAATTGATTGGAGCGCTCATTGAGCTGTCGGTAGGTTAATTGCTTTTCGCCAAAAACCAATGCAATGGCATGTGGAGTTTTAGCAGCTTGCTCTTCGAACAAACTGACAATATTGATCGCGGCAGGAAATTCGAAAGGCTTATGATTAAATGCTTCTAATAATTGTTGCTTCTCTGAATCACCAAGCATGGACAACAATGCAATCTTTTGTTGCGGTGCTACTGCAATAGACCTGAGTAAATTATTAAAATGAGTTAGCAGGCGATCAATAGTATCCTGGTTAAACAGATCTGTGCAGTATTGCACAGAACCTCTCAATCCATCTACTGTTGCTGTTAGACTAAAGTTGAGGTCAAACTTTGCCGTATTGTGTTTGAATGATACGGGAGACAGTTCAACTTCACCCAAACGCAACTCCGGGATCTCAGGTGTATTGTGCAACACGAACATCACCTGGAACAGCGGGCTCCGGCTGAGGTCTCTTTCCTTTACTACCACATCCACCACTTTTTCAAATGGCACATCCTGGTGTTCATAGGCTTCCATTGTGGTAGCCTTTACCTGTTGTAACAATTCGGTAAAAGAAGCGCTGCCATCCACATTGTTTCGCAGGGCCAATGTGTTCACAAAGAAACCGATCAACTCTTCTGCTTCCTGTTGCGTGCGGTTGGCAATGGGCGTTCCTACGCAGATATCGTGCTGACCACTATGCCTGTGAAATAATGTATTGAATGCAGCAAGTAAGGTCATGAACATGGTAGTGCCCTGTTGCTGGCTTAATTGCTGTAATGATTTCGTTAACTCACTGTTTATTTTAAAATTTGCTGTAGCACCGTTCGTGGTTTGAAGTACCGGCCGCTCAAAATCCAGTGGCAATTGCAAAGGCGCTACTCCATCCAGCTTTTCTTTCCAGTATGAAATTTTATCATCCAGTATTTTTCCTTGTAAATAATTTCTTTGCCATATTGCATAATCGGCGTATTGAATTTTTAATGGAGACAGCTTGTGTTCACGAGCCGCTACATGAGCGTTGTATAGCTCCACTAATTCTTTAACAATGATGGACAATGACCAGCCATCCGAAGCAATATGATGCATCGCAACCACTAATATATTTTCATCTTCATCTATACCAATCAGGGCGGCACGCAATGGCTGATCTTTTGAAAGATCAAAAGGCTTCCTGATAAAATCTTGTATAGTGTCTTGTAATGCTTCAGGATCATTTTTTAGTTCTCTCCCATCAATAGCTACCAGGCTGCAATCATTGTTATTCAGTACATGTTGATACCCAGCTCCGTTCACTTCTGTGATTACTGTTCTGAGTACTTCATGCCGCTGAACAATTGTTTGTAAAGCATAGTTTAATGCTTCCACCTGCAGCTTTCCTTTTACTCGCAACACGGCGGGTATATGATATTGAACACTTCCTTCCAGTTGATCGATGAACCACAAACGTTCCTGGCTAAAAGACAATGGAATTAATGCTGGTCTTTGCTGTGATGCAATAGCGGGCAGCAAAGTTTTTTTGTTGGGTACCTCCAAAAGCGAACTCAATTCAGCGATTGTTGGATTTTCAAACAGACCTTTAATAGCAAGCTCAGCTTTTAATGTGCGACGAATTGCGGAGACTACCCGCATGGCCAATAAGGAATGCCCACCGAGTTCGAAAAAATTATCATGAATGCCTACGCGTTCTATCTTAAGCAGCTCCTGCCAGGTGTTGGCAAGCTTTTGTTCCAGCTCATTTCGTGGTGCTACATATTCGTTATGCTGCAATTCAGCTGCATCCGGGTCAGGCAAAGCTCTCTTATCGATCTTACCGTTCGGGCTTAGTGGCAAACTTTCCAGTTCAACCCAGAGTGCCGGTACCATGTATTCCGGTAACCTGCTTTTTAAATATGATGTGATTGCATCACGATTGAATTCGCCTTCCGGAACAATCCAGGCTACCAATCTTTTACTACCAGTACCATCTTCTCTTGTCAGCACCACTGCTTGTTTTACCAGCTCACTTTGTTGCAAAACATTTTCTATTTCACCAAGCTCAACCCTGTATCCACGGATCTTTACCTGCTCGTCTATTCGCCCGAGGTACTCTATATTTCCATCCGGCAGCCATTTTGCAAGGTCACCTGTTTTGTACATCACTGATCCACCCTCTTCATCAAAGAGGTTAGGAGTAAATTTCTCTGCTGTTAATTCAGGACGGTTGAGGTAACCCTGTGCTACCTGTGCACCGGCTATGTATAATTCTCCAGGTATGCCCACTGCACACAACTCTTTTGCAGGGGTTAGAATATACAATTGTGTATTATCCACCGGTTTTCCTATTGGTGGTAATAAGGTGGAAATATCCTCTTTGGTAATTCTATAACTACTAACTACATGCGCTTCTGTAGGACCATACTGGTTTACCAGTTGGATATTGTTTTTATTCAGGAAGGCAGTAATATCCTCGGTAAGTTTTAATTGCTCACCCGCTACGATTATTTCCTGAAGGCTCAGTGCTTCCCGATTTAATGAAGCCACATATTCTGCAAGACTTTTTAGAACAATGTAAGGAACGAACAAATGAGTAAGGCTATGATCATCTATATCTTTTACGATCTCTGCCATATCCTTTCTTCGGTCCTCTTCTATTAAATACAAGGCACTTCCAAAGCAGAGCGTTGAGAAAATCTCCTGGAAACTTACATCGAAATTTAAGCTGGCAAATTGCAACACCCGCCTGCTTTCTTTTTCAAATTGTTTTTGCTGCCATCTTAATAAATTCACAAGATTGCTCTCGGGCATTTTTACTCCTTTCGGTGTACCGGTAGAGCCGGAAGTGTACAATACATAAGCAAGACGATCGGGTGTTATTGTTGTCCTTATATTCGCTGTCGGCTGATTAGAAATTGTATCCCAATCACTATCAATCTCTATAAAGTTTCTCTTTCGTGGTGCACCTAATTTCCCAACACTTTTACTGCTGCTGATCACTAAAGGGGCATTCATATCTTCCAGCATATAACTGATGCGGACCGCAGGATATTCTGGATCTATCGGTACATACACTGCACCGGCCTTTAAAGTACCAAGCACTCCAATGATCATTTCCAGTGAACGCTCTACGCAAATAGGGACGAGTGTTTCTTCCTTAACTCCTTTGCTTCTTAAATAATGAGCAAGCTGGTTGGAACGATCATTCAGTTGCTGATAGCTTAGCTGCTCTTTTTCAAATACGACCGCGGTTTCGTTCGGAGTTTTTATTGCCTGCTCTTCAAATAAAGCCGCTATCGTGGTGGCCTCAGCGTGAGTTGTTTTGGTGTTATTAAAATCAATCTTTAATTGATGTACTTCAGCCGGCTTCAGTAATTGGACATCTTTCAACTTACCCGTTCGTTCATCCGCTAACTGCAATAAAACATGTTCAAAATGTCCCAATATATTCTTTACATAACTTTCATCAAGCAAAGACGTATTGTAGTAAAAGCTCACCTTTATCTGCTCCGAATTATTTATTAATATCGTAATCGGATAATTGGTCGGATCATGTACCCGCACATCTTCTATCTGGAGGCTCCATGTTTTGGATGAAATTACTTTGCTAACAGGATAATTTTCAAAAACCAATAAACTATCAAACAAATCACCCGGCACACCTGACCACCGTTGAATATCATTTAAAGCCGTATGCTGGTAACGTCTTGACGCAACCTGCTCTGCTTGCAGTTGTTGTAACCAATCAATGATATCCTTACCCGGTTGTACGGACGCTTGTAAAGGCAGCGTATTAATATATAAACCCACCCTCCTTTCTACACCTGGAAAATCATCAGGACGGCCCGAAACAACTACTCCATAGGCAGTGTGTTCTTGACCGGTATATTGGTTTAAAAGATAAGACCAGGTTGCCTGCATCAGTGTGTTTACTGTAACACGTGATTGCTGCGCAAAATTTTGTATTCCCAGGGAAGTCGCAGGATCCAGTTGAAAGGCAAGTGATCTATTTGCACCGCTTCCCTTTGTTCTTTCGGTGGTATTACCAATGAAGGGAAGTAGTGTATTATGCTGAATATCCTTTAAGTAATTGCGCCAATAAGCTTCTTCTTTATTTTTATCGATGCGATCAATGTATCGGATATAATCCTCGTAATTGTCTTCTTCGCCTGTTACAACCTCTTTGCCTTTCACTAATAAATCATAGGCATTCAAAAACTCTTCCATGATGATCGGCAATGACCAACCATCAAAAAGAATATGGTGGAAGGTCCATACCATGCGATGCCGGTTGTCATTTAACTTTAACAAGCCAAGCCGCATGAGCGGCGCCTTTTTAAAATCAAAACCTGTAACACGATCCTTATCTTCATAACTCTTTACAGCTTCGCTTCGCTCCTGCTCTGTCATTGTGCTTAGGTCAAGTATTTGTACGGGCAACTTTACTTCACGGTACACACATTGTACAGGCACACTAAAAGCATCATAATAAAAACCCGTACGCAGGATGCTGTGGCGCTTAATAATGTAAGTCCAGCTCTTTATAAAAAGATCAGGGTTAACATCTAACAGGTCACACTTAAACTGCACTTTGTGAGCCTCTGTGCCTTCATCATATAAGCCATGAAATAACATACCCTGCTGCAAACCGCTGAGACGATAAATGGAAGATATGTCCCTGGATTTTTTTACAGGAGAAGGAACAGAAAAAACAGAGAGGTATTCAATTAATTCGTCCCGGTTGGCCTTGATATAACTAATTACAGCATGGTCGTTTTTAATTGCCTGTATCTCTTCGTTTGTCAATTTATTTTTATCTCCCTTCAAATTAAGCTTCCCATTCTCTACCGATAAGGAGAAATTTGATTCTTCGAGAGACGCTATAAATTCCTTTATTCCCATAAACTTTGTTGAATTTAAAAACTGATTATATTATCGGAATTATCCTCTTCCATGAAAGCGTCAAGCTCATCATAGCTAACATCCAGTGCCAACCCATAATCAGATGGTGTATGGATAGAACCTAATTTACCCTGCTCTACGCAATGCGCAATTAAGGCTTCAAGATTAATAAGGTAATCAGCAGCAACTTTTCTGATTGTTTCCTCATGAAAATGCTTGTTGCTGAAATTCCAGTTCAGCACTAATTGCCCCGCGCGAATATGACAGGTGACCGAAATTTTCTCACCAACGATTTGCTCTTCGCTTCTCCCCTGGCCTGTTGGTTCGGGAGCCACTGCCAGCCATTCACTTTCCCTTACTACATTGTCCAACTGACCCAGGTAATTAAATTGTATATCCCATGGATCTTTTGCCGACAAAGATTTTTCCTTATTGATATACTTCAATACGCCATACCCGATTCCCTTAGCAGGAACCTGGCGCAGTTGCTCTTTCACCGATTTAATTATTTCGCCCTCGCCCATTAGTCCGGCTGTATTTAAGAGCAAGGGGAACAATGTGGTGAACCAACCCATTGTACGACTTATGTCGATATCCTCTGTAATGTGTTCCCTTCCATGTCCTTCCAGGCCGATCGTGACCGTATTCGTATTTGCCCATGCACCCAATGTTTGAGCCAGTGCACAAAGCAATAGATCATTGATCTCTGTATGATACACACGTGGTGCATCCTTCAACAAACTCGCCGTTTGACCGGCACCAAGTTTAACTGTAAAAGAACCTGTATCCTTTACCCTGACATTGCCATGGTATTCTTTGTCTGTTGGCAGTGGCTGGTAATTTTTACCTGCCTGTTGCCAGTATGCTAGTTGTTGCAGCAAAGCCGTGCTTTGTCCATAAGCTGCAAGGGTTTCATACCATTGCCGGTAAGAAGCACTTTTCTGTCCTAACGGTGCACTAATGTTATTTTTAATACCAGTGAGCAGCCGGTCTAATTCTTCCAGTAATATTCTCCAGGAAACGCCATCCACTGCGAGATGATGAATTACAATGAACAACCTGTTTGCGTTTTCTGCATCGGGAGTTTGCATCCATACAAACCGGATGATCTCACCTTTCTCTATATCGAGGCTTCGCTGGTACTTGCCTGTAAGCTCACTGATTTTTAGTGCCAATGAATCGCCAGTTACTAAACTCAGATCCTCCCTATTTATTGCTATGCCGGCTGATCCATACTCCTGCTGCCACTTACCATCTTCCTGGTAATATCTAAACATTAAGGCATCGTGCTGATTGGCTAAATGTTGTATGGCCTGGTCGAGTATTGCTCCTGTAATACTTTTATCAATCGTTAATAATACAGTTTGGTTAAAATGCGAAACATCGGTTTGCTCCGTTTCGAAATACCATTGTTGCACCGGCAATAATCCACAACTGCCACTCAATTTATCCTGCTCAGCATTTGCATTATTTAGCACACCAGCACCATGTTCTACCAGGGCACTCAACTGGGCTATTGTTTGATAAGCGAATACATCCGCCACCTTTACTTCAATACCTGCATTGCGGGCACGACTTACCAGTTGAATGGCTAGTATCGAATCGCCACCCATTTCAAAAAAGTTATCATGGATACCAACCTGTTCGATGTCGAGCAATTCCTGCCAGATGCCCGCAAGCCTTTCTTCATTTTTATTTCGGGGCGCTTCATATTGTTGATGGCCTACCGCTTGATCCGTGTCGGGCTCTGGCAAAGCTTTTTTGTTGACCTTGCCATTTGACGTTAAAGGCATTTGTTCCAACTCCACCCACAAGGCAGGCACCATATATTCCGGCAACCTTTGGTTCATATAAGCAATGATTGCTGCCCGATCGAAACTTTCTTTAGGCACTACATAAGCCACCAGTTTTTTCCTTAGTTGGTCATCTTCTTTTACCAGCACTACGCATTGCAATACCCCTTCACACTGACCAAGTACGGTTTCAATTTCTCCGAGCTCAATTCGATAGCCCCGGATTTTTACCTGGTCGTCTACTCTTCCCAGGTAGGCTATATTGCCATCCGGTAACCAGCGGCCGAGGTCGCCGGTTTTATACATGCGGGCGCCTCCCTCTTTAGCAAATAGATCCGCTACAAATTTTTGTCTTGTAAGCTCTTCATTGTTTAAATAGCCTCTTGCAACGCCCGCGCCATTTAAACAAATTTCTCCTGTAACGCCGACTGGCACCAGTTCTCCCCTGCTATCCAGTATATATGCACCGCGGTTATTGAGTGGTTTACCAATGGGGATCGCATGATCGATCTCAGTTTCTTTAATGGTATAGGTTAGAGAAAAAGTGGTATTCTCTGTCGGCCCGTATCCATTAACAACCTTCACGCCCGGATAAGTCTGCCTTATTTTTTGGATATGTTGTTCCGATAATTTCTCTCCACCTACAAGCAATGTCTCCAATCGTTCAAAAACACTAATGTCAGTATCTACTAACTGGTTGAACCAACTAGAGGTAAACCACATTTTATTAACCTTTTTCTTTGTGATCTCCTCTTTCAGTAATTCATTGTCGAGCAACCTGTCTTCATTGCAGAGGATCAATCTTCCTCCATTCAGCAGCATGCTAAAATACTCAAATGTGGTTGCATCAAATGAAGAAGATCCGGTTGATAGTAAAACATCCTCACTAGTCAATGACACATAATCAACCTCCTTTACCAGGCTCACTACACTACAGTGTTCAATCATTACACCCTTTGGTTTGCCTGTAGAGCCCGAAGTATAAATCACATAGGCAAGATCATTGGGCTGAATTTTTATTCCCAGGTTTTCTGCGGATTGACTTGCAACCGACGCGTTGCTATCCAACACCAATAACTCAACATCATCCAAGCCGCTCAGGGCTTTTTTTGTATGATTGCTGCATAGCAGGATCTGTGCAGAAACATCGTTCAACATATAATTAATTCTCTCCTGCGGGTATTGTGGATCAAGCGGTACATATGCTCCACCAGCTTTCATTATGGCGAGAATGCCGATGATCAAATCAAGACTGCGTTCTATACAAATTGGGACCATGGTTTCCCGTTGCATGTTGCGGCTTCTTAAATAATGTGCAACACGATTCGATTGCTCGTTGAGTTCCTTGTATGTCAGCTGCGACTCGTCAAAAACAAGTGCAATAGCACTGGGTGTTTTTAGAGCCTGCTCTTCAAAGAGATCAACTATACTTTTTTCTTTTGGATACAGGGATTCGTTATCAATAAAGTCAATTAATAACTGCTGCTTTTCAGGTTCAGTAATTATCGGGATGGCACCAATTTTTCGGCTAGGATCGGCAATGATATTTAGAAGCAGCTGTTGAAAATTACCAATCATCCTGTTAATAGTTTCGCCATTAAACAGATCCGTACAATATGCCACCCACCCTTCCATTCCATCCGGTGATTCATTAATATAAAAACTTAGATCGAAGAGTGTTTTAGTGTGTTCGCTTTTTTCAACTGAAAGAGTAATATCACCCAGCCGCAGTTCGGGTATCTCGGGTGTATTCAGGAATATCAACATTACCTGCACCAAAGGGTTCCTGCTCATGTCCCTTTCTTTTACCACGACATCAACCACCTTTTCAAAAGGCACGTCCTGGTGCTCGTAAGCTGCCAGTGTAGTTGCTTTGACATGCTGTAACAATTCGGTAAAACTGAGCTCATCTTTTACATCGCTGCGCAGAGCCAGCATGTTTACAAAGAAGCCGATCAGTCCTTCCATTTCTTTGCGGGTGCGGTTGGCAACAGAAGTACCTACGACAATATCCTGCTGACCGCTATACCGATGAAGCAACACCTTGAATGCCGCCAATACTGTCATGAATACAGTGCTCTCCTGCTGCCTGCTCAACAACTTCAAAGCAGTTGACAATTCCTTATTAATAGTGAATCGGGCAATAGCGCCACGATTGGCCCATAAGGATGGGCGTGCGTGATCAATGGGTAACAGCAACGGAGCCACGCCTTCCAAATTTCCTTTCCAGTAATTTAATTTGCTGGTTAATAGATCGCCTTGCAAATAATTTCTCTGCCAGATCGCATAGTCAGCATATTGAACGGGCAGCTTTGGCAACACAAAAGGCCTGTTCTCTACATAAGCACTATATAGTTCAACAATCTCTTTAACAATGACAGACATTGACCATGCATCGGACACAATATGATGCATGGTTACCACCAGTAAATGCTCCTGCTCATCGAGCGTGATCAATGATGCCCGTACAAGATGATCTTTTGAAAGATCAAAAGGTTGATTGACCAATTCGCGTACGCGTTGCTGAAGCGTTTGGGGATTGTTTTTATAGATAGCACCATCAATGATATTTAACCTCCATTCATTCTCACTTAAAATGAATTGATACCCCAGCCCATTCTTTTCCAGGATCACTGTTCTGAGCACTTCATGCCTGTTCACGATTGCTTGAAAAGCATGTTCCAGTTCATTGATGACCAGGTTTCCTTTTAACCGCAACACAGATGGCAAATGATACTGAACACTGCCTTCTAACTGGTCTATGAACCACAGGCGTTCCTGGCCAAATGATAACGGAATGTATTCGGGCCTGGCTTGCACTTCAAGTGCGGGTAACAGTGCTTCATTGCTTTGTAATTGCACATTGGCCGCCAGTGCTTCCAGCGTTGGATGAAGAAAGATATCCTTGATGTTTAGCTCCACATTTAATTCCCTTCGAATGGCTGCGATCACCCGCATTGCCATCAATGAATGCCCGCCTAGTTCAAAGAAGTTGTCATTCGTACTTACCTTTTCTATATTTAATAATTCCTGCCAGTTGCTTGCAATTGCCTGCTCCACTTCGTTGCGTGGTGCCTGGTAATTGAGCCTATTGGTATTTGTTTTGTTTTCTGCCTGGCCCAGGAATTTACGATCTACTTTGCCGTTGCTGGTTAAAGGAAGATGGCCGAGTGCAATGAATTCTGTTGGAACCATGTAGTCCGGTAAGTACTGTGGCAAGAGTGTCCTGATATCTTTTTGTAGCAGTAAGTTGATGTCGGTAAACAACGGAATATTTGTGTATGATCCGTTCTCGCTCATTCCTGTTTCACTATATACATACCGAACGAATTTATTTGCCGGATTTCTTTCTACCAGGATGTTAACCTTCAATGGATCTTTATCCAATAAAAGCTTGTAACGGTAACCCGCAGCCGCAGCCGCATGTAGCAATTGGGCAACTTCTTTACTCTCTTGATCATCGGATTTCGTAAGCTCTAAAAGTTCATTCGTTGTGCTTACAGGATTACTATAAAGCCCATTGGATAATTGTTTCTCCCGTGACAAACGTGGATTGGGTGCATCCTTAATGGCTACAGTATTATGGCCATTTTTTATTGCGCTGATAAATTGCTCTTTGGTGTGATCGTTCCAGGTTTTCCATCCCGGATCAACAATTTCTTTTTCAATACCAACATGTATGATTACGGTGAAACGGTAAGCGCTCAATTCATTTACATAGTGTGCCTGCTTCCATTGTATTTCCACATGAGTTACTTGTGGAAATAATTGCTGAAGGTTGTAAAAATATTCGGGTGAAAAACATAGTTCTTCTTCATTCAACACTTCGTGGCTTACCGCCCATTTAAATTCACGGATGCTTTCTGTTTCATGCAGTTTTGAAAGGTGTAGCCTGCTTTTGAATAACTCCAAAGTTCTGTTATCACGCACATCACCTATGATGATGCGGCCTTCGCCTTTTAAAAGAGCAATGCTTTTTTCAATAACGGTCGTAAGGTAATCTCCACCGGGAAAGTATTGAACAACCGAATTTATAATAACCGTATCGACCTTTTCATTTTCCTTCAGCGATATTTCATGCGCTGCACAAACCTGCAGCTCAGTAGAACCATAATCTCTAAGTCCTTGGTTGATTCTTGTGCTGATCTTTCCAATAGAGTTTGCTGAAAAATCCGTTCCTATGTACTTCTTTACTTTCCCTGCGAGCGGATAAAAAATGAGCCCTGTTCCGGATCCAATTTCTAGTACTACACCTGGCTCTTCCGCTAATATTACATCAATGATATCCGTTAGCCATTCACGCATTTGTTCAGCAGGAATAGGCTTACGGGTGAAGCTATCATTCCAGCCTAAAATATTAAATTCTTCGTCAGTTGTCTCTACTTCTTCTGCAAGTACATATTCATTCTCATGTATCTCTTTCCAGCTATTTACCTGTTCAATATAGAGCTCGTGTTCTTTCTTTTTGAGTACGTTGGTTTTGGGCACATAATATCCCACCAACCTGTTTGTTCCACCAGCTACTTCTTTTACGACGACGCAACTACTTTCAACTGGTTCCAGGTTATTTAATACGCTTTCAATTTCACCCAACTCGATGCGGTAACCCTGCAGTTTTACCTGGTCGTCTACACGGCCTAAAAATTCGAGATTGCCGTTATTCAACCAGCGGGCAAGGTCACCTGTTTTGTACAACCTTGCTCCAACGCCTTTGCTGAATGGATCGGGAATAAATTTCTCTTCTGTCAGTTCGGGCCGGTTTAAATAACCCCTTGCTACCTGTACACCCCCAATATGCATTTCGCCGGGAACTCCCGCAGGACAGAGGCTTCCATTCTTATCCAGGATGTAAACGGGAACGTTTGCCAGTGGCTTTCCGATCGGTACAAAATCGTCGATGATGCTATCAGCGTTCACATGGTATTCAATGGAAGTGACCGTTGTTTCTGTTGGCCCATACTCGTTATAAAAATCAACCTTATCCTTCCACTTCATTGCCAGCTTCTTTCTGCATATATCACCACCAGCGATCATACGCTTCAGGTGAGGATAATTTCCTCCATTAATATTTTCCAGGAAGAACGGCGTTGCATGCAGGTGGGTGATCCTTTTCTCTTGTAAGAAATCTTCAAACAACAACGTGTGGTATTGTAAGCCTTCCCGAAATAATATAAGTGTTGCTCCATTGAATAGAGCGAGGAAGATCTGTTCAACGGATGCATCAAAACTATAGTTGGAGAACTGTAGTATTCTTTCATCCGTGTCGATGTCGAAATATGCTGTTTGTGCATGGATCAAATTAACTACGGAACCATGCTCTATTACTACGCCTTTTGGTTTACCGGTTGAGCCGGACGTATAGATCACGTAAGCAGCCTGATCAGGTTCTGTTCTATTTGAAAGATTGGAAGATGAATGGATAGAGATGTCTGTCCAATCATTGTTTAAATCAAGTATGATAGTACCCGCTATAGATTCCAATTTTGAACGATACTCTCCACTCGTTACTACCAGCTTTGACCCTACATCTTCCAACATATAACTGATCCGATCCACTGGGTATTGTGGGTCGATGGGAACATAAGCACCGCCTGCTTTCAATATTCCGAGTATCCCAATAATCATCTCCACGCTTCGTTCGATACAGATCGGCACGAGCACTTCTTTTCTAATTCCTTTTTGTTGTAAGTAATGTGCTAATTGGTTTGCCTTTTCATTTAATGCTGCGTAAGTGAGACTGCTATCTTCAAATTCAATGGCTGTCTTGCCAGGTGTTTTTAATACCTGCTCTTCAAAAAGATCAACGATGCTTTTATCTTTTGGATAGTTGACCTCGTTATTGTTGAACCCAACAATTAACGCCTCCTCTTCCCAAGGCGTTAATAATTTAAGGTTGCTGATCTTTTCGCCAGGTGCATTAACAACGGATTGCAACAGCGTAACAAAATGCATCGACATGAGCTCGATCGTTTGCTGCGTGTAGAGGGCCTTGTTATATTCAATGATACCATCTAATCCGTTTTCAGTCTCGGTTATGCTAAACGTGATATCGAATTTGGATGTGCCATGTTCATGATCGTCAACAGAGAGTTGTATATCTCTCAAACGAAGCTCGGGAACATCGGGCGTATTTTGAACAATGAAAGTTACCTGGAACAATGGGTTGCGACTGAGGTCGCGTTCTGTTACGACTGCTTCAACAACTTTCTCAAAAGGAACTTCCTGGTGAGCATAAGCTTCCAGGGTAGTTTTCTTCACATCCTTCAATAGGGCGGTAAAAGACTCATTGCTATTTACCCTCGTGCGCATTGCAAGCGTGTTCACAAAGAAGCCAATCAAGCCTTCTAACTCCTGCTGTTGGCGACCTGAAATACCGGTACCCACACAGATATCTTCCTGTCCGCTATACCGGTGAAGCAATACTTTAAACGTTGACAACATGGTCATGTATAAGGTAGTGCCGTGTTGCTGACCGAGTTGTTGTATTTTGTTAGCTAAGGCTTTGTCGATCGTATAATGGTAGGCTGCACCTTCTACCGTTTGTACAGCAGGGCGTGTAAAGTCCGTCGGTAATGCAAGCGGTGCTATACCTTGGAGTTGGTTCTTCCAATAAGACAGTTTAGCTGCTAAAACTTCGCGGCTAAAATATTCTCTTTGCCATATTGCATAATCGGCATATTGTAAAGGAAGTAACGGTAACTGAACGGATTTGTTTTCAGAAATCTTCTCATATAATTCCACCAGTTCCCTCACCAATATCGAACGCGACCATCCATCGGAAGCTATGTGATGAAGCACCACTACAAGGGTGGCGTCCTTCTCATTCATAACGATGAGCGATGCACGCAGCATGTAGTCCTTTGAAAGATCGAAAGGTTTAGCAATTAGTCCATCGATATAATCCTGCAACCTTTCATTATCAGTTTGGTACTGTGTTCCCGAGACAATATTCATGTCCCATTTACCTTTCTCCATCACGTATTGGTAAGGCTGTCCTTCCCGCTGCCGGATGACTGTTCTCAACACTTCATGCCTGTTGACGATCTCTTGTATGGAGCCTGATAAGGCAAACTTGTTGAGCACTCCTTTTAGACGCAATACAGCAGGGACATGATATTGTATGCTGCCTGAGAGGCGGTCGATGAACCATAAACGCTCCTGGCTAAAAGATAAAGGGATGTGCTCCGGTCTTTGTCTTGTTTTTGTTACCGAAGGAAGGATGGTAGTGCCTGCCTGTGATTCCAATTGTGCTGCCAGCAAGGCAATCGTGGGATAATCGAAAATATCACTGATCGGCATCTCTACTTTCAGCTCCTTGCGGATGGCTGATACTAACCTGACCGCTAAAAGAGAATGACCACCCAACTCAAAGAAATCATCATGGATACCTGCCTGCTCTACTTCCAGCAAATCTTCCCAGATCGTTGCAAGTATTTTTTCTGCTTCATTGCGCGGTGTTGTGTACTGGTGGCTCAGCAGTTCGCTTGCATCCGGATCAGGCAATGCTTTCCTGTCTACTTTACCATTGGCAGTTAAGGGGA
>JADMIO011694144.1_pt1 | contig 55424 bp, 45 predicted proteins | sample 8958161 | NCBI WGS metagenome assembly JADMIO01 (sample SAMN16585339, study PRJNA669376) | soil metagenome | isolation source: Crop rotation soil | place: USA: Cullars Rotation, Alabama | collected 2011
CGTTTAAAGCGGGCAATGCGCCCGTTAGTTTGCTGGCAGAAAGGCCCACAATCGAGGCGTCTTGAATCGCTCCGGCCACAATCGACGACACCATTACATTAGACGGCAACGCGCCGGCACTCATGTTCGACGGATTTAAGGAAAGCAAATTGAAAGCGTCTAACGCCGGCAATGCGCCGATTAACTTACTCGCCGAAACCCCCGCAATCGATGCATCTTGAACCGAGTTAATCGCCAAGGAAGACACAATAACATTGGACGGCAGCGAACCTTGCGAGATATTCGCGGGGGTAAGCGACGTCAAGCTGGCGCCGTTTAAAGCGGGCAATGCGCCCGTTAGTTTGCTGGCAGAAAGGCCCACAATCGAGGCGTCTTGAATCGCTCCGGCCACAATCGACGACACCATTACATTGGACGGCAACGCGCCGGCACTCATGTTCGACGGATTTAAGGAAAGCAAATTGGAAGCGTCTAACGCCGGTAGCGCGCCGGCGAGTCCCAATTTGACCAACGAGTTTGGAATATTAAATGCGTTTCCTTGTTTGGTCACGCTGGAGGAGTCGATCAACAAATTAGAAATGAGACCCGATAAATTTGAGGACTGCAAACTGGTAAGGTTCAATCCGCTCGCAGGCGGTAATTCTAAAAGCCCGTTTAATCGCACAAGTTCATTGAGCCCGTTAAAACTATTTCCCTGAAGTGTTACGGACGAAGCGTCCAAGGAAATATTGGCTTTCCCCGCTGGATTGGACGTCACATTAAAATGCGCCCCCAAGAAATCCACATTGGAAGCCGCCGGCTCGACAACGGCGCCTTCTTCCAATATCGCGGCGCCTCCACCACCGGTGTTATCGATACCGTCTTCAAAACCGGCCGGCACATTTTTCAATTCGGACCAGTCCACCGGATTGGTCGAGAGGTTGATGGTGCCTAATTGCGATGGATCCTTTTCAAGTTTGGATAATTGAATCGCGGCATTCGCTGCGATGTGCACGTTCGTGATCGAACCCGCGGTCATCGTGGATTGAACGGTCTGGCTCCACCTGGTTCCTGTCCATACGTTGAGATTATTTCCTGCCGTGTCATACCAGAGATCTCCTGCCCCAGGAGAAACCGGAGCCGATAGAGCTGAAATGTAAGATTTTCCAGATAATAGACCGGCGTCGAAAGCATAGGCTGAGGAGGTCAATTCTTCCCGCGGAGAAAGCGTTATTCCATCAACCTCAACTTCAATGAAAGCAGCGCTTTCCCAGTCGACGCCCACCGGTTGAAGTAAGACTCGGAAAAGCCCATTTTCGACAGAGATGGTTTGGGTTCCGGTGGTCCAGACGGCCGAGCCTGCGATGGAGGAGGTAAAAATTCGAAACGCCATGGTTTTACTGCCGGTGACCGGAACGCCTTGTTCGCGCAGTTGTCCCTGGTAAGTGATCTTGCCTGATACGCCGAAGGCCGCCACCTTAAAGATAGAAATAAAAACGACCGCCCAGAAAAAATGGCGTGTCGAATAAGGTGTCGGTGAATTAATGGCGCCAAACATCCACTCGCACGTTTGATGTAACCGCGGTCAACGCCGCACACGTCACAGGAACCGCGCAGGCATTACAGCGTCGAACCGTTACGACATCATTGGAGCTCACGTAACCCATAATGACTTGGCTCACATCGGCAACGGCCAACGAACTCTGTAGACCCAATGTAACTACATCGCCGTCGCGCGCCCCGGGAATATCGACGATATCGGAACTGCAAGCCCCCGCCGCCGATGCGGCAAAGGAAATGCTTTTGACCTGCGTCATCATTTGCGAAATCATTCCCCATCCGTTGATGGCGAGCGCGGCGCCGGTCGTCAATTTCACCAATTGGCTGGCCGCATTAAATGAATTGCCTTGCAACGTAACCGATGATCCGCTCAACGAAACATTGGCTTGACCGGAAGGGCTTGAAGTGAGATCAAATTGAGGCCCGGAAAAATTAAATGTGCTCACCGCCGAATCCACCAAAACGCCGTTTTCAAATGCGGCTGGAAGTGAGCTGTCGCTATCGGTGCCGTCGGCGAATCCGGCCGGCACATTTTTCAACTGGCTCCAATCAACCGGATTGGTGGATAAGTTGATTATTCCTGCGGCTGCCGGATTTTTCAAAAAAGAAACATTGGCCACGCCGACCGGCCCCGATGTCACCAAAAAATTCGTGCTCGAAAATTCCACCTGGGTGGCGCCCGCTTCGACAATAACGCCGCCATTGGAAACAGAAATACTGCCGGCGCCAATACCGCTTGATACTTGATCCCAAACCGTTCCGGTGTAGACATTCAGCGTGTCCGAAGAGGTGTCAAACCACAAATCGCCGGCCGCCGGCGAAGACGGCGCCGAGTTGGAGCTCGTATACGCTTTGCCCGTTAACAATTGAGAATCGATCGAATAAGGGGAAGCGGTCAATTCCTCTCGAGGAGAAAGCGTCGTACCTTCGACCACCACTTCCATAAATAATGTGTTCTCCCAGCTCACGCCGGTCGGTTGCAGCAATGTACGAAAAAGCCCATTGGTCACCGTGACGGTTTGCGCGCCGCTGGTCCAGACCGCCGAACCGCCTGTCGACGAAGAAAAAATCCGAAAAATCATGCTTCGGTCGGCGCTCACCGGCACGCCGCTTTCGCGCAACTGGCCTTGGTAGGTAATCTTTGATGATGCGGCGTAAGCGCCAAGACTAAAAATTCCACTCCCCAGCAAGGCAAACAATCCCCAATGAATATATTTGAATTTCATGTTCGAGCTCCTAACGAATAATCATTAATTTACCGGTTTGGCGGCCTCTGCCAGACTCGACTGTCCATATGTAAACGCCGCTGGCGGTTGTGCTACCGCCGTCGGTTTTTCCGTCCCATTTGACCTGGAGCGAACCGGCGGGAATGGAAAGAGCGCGTACCAATTCGCCGGCCAAGTTATAAATCTGGATCGATCCGCCCGAACCAAGATTGGCGAAGGTAATTCCTTCCCGAAGCGTTCCATACAAGGACGAATTATCGTGGTTAGGCCTCCAGGGAACAGGAAACGCATAGGGTGTGTTCGACAACGCCGGCCCTTGGAAAAGCGCATAGACACCGGCGCGCATAATGGTGAACCGAGATGAAGAACCGGTGATGGATTCGCCTCCGGAAATTTTTTCCCATGTTTGCGCGGATTCATTGAAATGATCGATAAAAATAGTTCCACCGTCACCCCGATCGGAATAGTTCATTACCAACGTATCAGGTCCGTTTCCTTGATCCGATAAAAGCGTGTTATCGTCCATGAGAATGCGGACTTCAATGATGGAAAGAGGAACGCTTACAAACGAACCGAGAAGCGCCACCAATTTTTGACCCGCCTGTTGGAAACCGGTGGGATCGGCGGCGATGGGGGTCGCGCCGACGCTGGTTTCCACCATCGCTTCATACGCCTTGGGAATTGTTCCAGCGGGAAACGATAATTGAATCGCGCCGCCGGAAATCGACATCGAATTCGTCATGCTCGAATCAACTTTGAGCGGCAACAAAAAACCGTCGTAAACCCGTTTTAAGGGCGCCTTGGCGGCTTGATTGTCCCCGGACACGTGCGAAAAACCTTCACCGATGGATCCCACCAGTGAATACACGCCGCCCGAGGCGGACTGTCGCGTCGCACTTGTTAGCGACTTCTCCAATGTAAAACTCCCTCCGGAGGCAATATCCGCGGCGGCCGGCCGAACCAAATTTAAAAATAAAATCGCTAGCACCCATGAAAGAAAAACCTTTCTACTCATAAACGCCCTTTTCACGTTTCTTTTGCCGGTCCAACTCATTCAATGCTTTTCTCATCAACTCCAACGCGGTTTTATTATTCGGTTCGATGCGCAGCGCCTGGCCAAATGCCACCGCCGCCTCGTTATAACGCCCTTGCTTTAAATAATCGGCGCCCTTGTCGGTTAAATCTTTGGCGGACCCGCTGAGAATTCGCTTTTTCGTCTTGTAGAGCGGCTCAGATTTTTCATGGTTCTTTTTTGTGGTAGTCGAGGGGATGACCTCTGGTTTTTCCAACGGAGCCGTTGCCGGCGGCAAGCCCCAAATGGCCGGAGTCGAAACCGAAATATCCAAAGAAAACGGAGCCGGTTTCACCAAGGGTGGAGGCGTTAACACCGGTTCCTTTATGGCCGCCGTCGGAAGCGGTTTGCTCACGGAGGCGGGCGCGGCCATTGTCGGACCGAACTGAAAACTCACTCCAAACCGGTGGGATTCTCCTAAAAAACCAAATGGAGAAAGGCTGTAAGAAAACTGAAAACTTCTAACTCCAATGCCGATGCCGGCCCGAATGCCGGAACCTTCGTCTTGTCCTGACCTGTATCCGGCGCGCAGCGCCAATAAATGACCCAGCCAGAATTCCTGTCCCAAAGTCCAATACGTCTGCGAATCCGGTGAAAAATTATAGTCGGCGGCCAGCGTCCACCGGTTTTGATGGAAAGGCGCCTCATAACCGAATCCCAAACGGGTGGTTTGGGGAAGACCGGTTTTCTCTTGATCGTATTCGAGGCCCGGACCCAAATTTTGAATCGCGGCGCCGAAACTGAACACGCGGCCAGTCCCCCGATAGGCAGCGAGCGGAAAACGCATCAATAATCCCAGATCGAACGCGTAAGTGGAGGCGCTGCTCGGCCCTAAATTGGACCGAACCCATTTTAAGCCGCCCCCTAAACTTAAGGTTCGGTTAATTCTCGTTCCAAACGCACCGGCGTAAGCGGCATCTGAAGCATCGACGGATCCTTCCGAATTCCCGGCTGCGTCAAAACTTGAAAACCCTTCCACTGATTGGCGAATTGTGTACACTCCGATACCCGTTCTCGGACTAAGCGGCCAAGCAACATTTAAATTTTGCTGGCTGACATCCTGGAAGGAATTTTGATGAGTGAAAGCAATTTCAGCGCGGCTAAGGCGGATAAGAGCGGCGGGATTCCAGTTGGAGGCATAGGCGTCATCGACCACCGCGGTGTTGGCCTCGCCCATGCCGATTGCCCTCGAACCCGACCCGATTTTTAAAAAAGAAGCCCCCCGGACCCCCGCTTCTCCAGCAAAGAGGACCATGGGTTTGAAGATACCCCCCATTAAAAGGAGGAAGCAAGCGCACCTTGAATAAAACATAACATTCATTACAATGTACACATTCGCCACTTATTTTCAAGGGCTGCATAAATTATGATTAGCGTGGTTTACCCCTAACCTTGCCCCTCAGTTAAACAACCGATTTTTCCGCAGTAAAAACTGATTATGAGGTTAATTGTGAAGAAAAAGGCTTTAGGGACTTACCATATCGCTAAAATTTGCCAGGTCGCGCCGATTACGGTGGGGCGCTGGATAGAAGAAGGAAAACTTCCCTATTTTACGACGGGAGGTGGGCACCGGCGGGTCTGGAGTCACGACCTCGTTAAATTTCTCAAAGCCCACAATTACCCGGTTCCCAAGGACGCCAAATTTTCCTTGAAACAATCCGTGATTGTGGTGGACGATGATGCCGCCACCCGGAAATTGATTAGGAAAATCCTCGAAAAAGACTTTCCGGAAGTGGAAATCCATGAAGCAACCAACGGCTTTCAAGCCGGAGAAATGGTTTCTTCCAAAGCTCCCTCTTTGGTTATTTTGGATATCTTTCTTCCCGGAATGGATGGGTTCGATGTCTGCCAGCAAATACGCCAAAACAAGGCTTTAAAAAAGGTGAAGGTGCTGGCTATTTCAGGGGATCCGTCAAAAGAAACACGCGACAAAATACTCAAAGCCGGCGCGGACACGTTTATTGAAAAATCCTTCAAAATCGAGGCGTTCTCCGATCTGGTCAAACAGCTTCTAGCTTAATTTTTCTCCACAACCTCCCGCCCTTCCCAGCTTAAAGATTTGTGAAGTTTTCCTTCATCTTTTTTTCCGTGGAAGTACGGTCCAACTCCGGGTATAGATCTTCATGGAGAATACCCCGCCGGATCCATTTGTATTTTTGATTGTGGATGACGATGAACAAATGAGGCGACTTTTCAAGCGGGCCTTGATAGCGGCCTACCCCGGTGCTTTATATGAAGAAGCGGCTGATGGAAACGAAGCCCAAACAAAAATGCTGCTCTTTAAACCATCGCTTATCATCCTTGACTTTAATATGCCGGAACCCAATGGCCTTCAGACATGCGCCAGCATCCGCCGGGATCCGACGATGGATGATGTAAAAATCCTCATTGTCTCTGCCGAACCCACCATGGAGCTTCGAGAAAAAGCAATGAATGTCGGGGCCGACGCATTTTTGGCCAAACCTTTTTTACAGGAGCCCTTCTTAAACCTGATTTCCCAGTTGCTATCGAAAGCCTCTTAATAAAAGATCAATAATAACAATCATTACAAACCTTGAGTTTGGGGCGTATGCCCCTCATACTAAGGTCGTATGTCTTTCGATAAAAACACCGTCACCATTGTGGCCCCTGACGAACTTTTACCTCTGATTCCAGGAAAGAAGGGTGAACGAGGGTCCGCCAAAAAAATGGGGTTTCGCATTTTCACCTCGCTCAGCTTGCTTGTCGTGCTGGTTTTCTTCGGCTACTACTCCTCTGAACAACGGATCGCAGCCACCAAGTTCATATCGGACGTCATGAACAATATCGGCCGCCAGCAAATGTTGGCTCAGCGGATTTCACTTTTGTCCCGTTCCATGATCGATTCAGACCACCCCTCGGCGCGGAACATGTTCAAGGAACAAATCATCTCGCTGGCCTCGGCGCTGGAACAAGATCACGTGAACCTCATCAAAGGCGACCTTTCCCAAAAGCTTCCGACCTCCGCGCTTTCAAAAGTCCAAGCGGTTTACCTGGACGGCCCATTCTATCTGGAGCAAGACATCACACGGCTGATTTCTTCCGCGCGAAGCTTTGCCGATAGCACATCGGAGGAACTCACGACCGAAAACCCCTACTTCTTTTATATTACCTCGCTTGCCCAAAGCGATCAACTGGTTAAGGCGCTGGACCAAGTGGTGACGATCTACCGGGACGAAAGCGACCGCATCATCAACCGGTCGATTTTGATCGGCCGGATTCAATTGGGGCTTTTCCTATTTATTTTCCTGTGCATGATTCTTTTTGTTTTTCGCCCGATGGCCAAAGAGCTGCAGAAAGAAATGCTGGATTTGGAAGGAATCAACGACGCGCTCGGGCAACACACACACTCTCTCTCCCAAACCAACAAAAAATTAAAGGACAAAGAGAGCGCGCTTATCGAGATTATGGAAGATCTGGCGCTTCAGAAAAAAAGGCTTCAAGCGGAAATCGATGAAAGGGCGAAAGCCGAAAAAGCGCTGGAAAAGGAAAAAAACACCGCCCAAATGTATCTGGACATCGCGGGCGTGATATTTGTGTTCATCGACAATAACAATACTGTCCGGTTAATCAATAAAAAGGGATGTCAAATCCTTGGTTATTCCGAACGAGAAATCATTGGCCAGAATTGGGTGGGACGATTCATCCCGCGTGGAGCGCAGGAAGAAATCTTCACCTACGCGATAAAAAAACTCGCTCAAGAGGGGCCGGGGGCCAACAGCAGCTCTGAAAACGCAGTCGTGGTACGCGACGGTTCCGAACGGTTGATTGCTTGGCAAAATACCCTGGTCACCAACGAACGCGGGGAAACCATCGGCATCTTATGTTCGGGAGAAGATATCACGGAAAAGAAAAAAGCCGAAACCAAGCAGGCGGGCCTTTTGGCCCAGCTCGAACGCGCCAATCGCGAATTAAGCGACTTTTCCTACGTGGTTTCCCACGACCTTAAAGCGCCGTTGCGCGGCATCGGGTCTCTGGTCAGTTGGATGGCCAGCGATTACGGTGACAAATTCGATGAACAAGGCAAAGAAAACATCAATTTGATCATCAACCGCGTGAAGCGAATGCACGATCTGATCGATGGCCTTTTGCAGTTGGCCAAAGTCGGCATTATGGAAGGGATGAAAAAGAAAACCGACCTAAAGATCATTCTACGGGATGTGCTCGATCTATTGGCGGTGCCGCCGCATATCAGCGTCACCGTTTCGCCGACGCTTCCGGCCATCGTGGTCGACGCCACTCGAATCGCGCAGGTGTTTCAGAATCTGCTCAGCAACGCCATCAAATACATGGACAAGGCGGAAGGAAAAATTGCTGTCGATTGGCGCGAAGACGAGCAGTTCTGGCATTTCAGCGTCCAAGATAACGGCCCCGGCATTGATAAGAAGCATTTTGAAAAAGTGTTTCAGATTTTTCAGACGCTGGCTCCGCGCGATTCCTATGAGAGCACCGGAATCGGTCTCACGCTGGTAAAAAAAATCGTGGAAACCTACGGCGGCACGATCTGGCTGGATTCGGAATTAAAAAAAGGCACCACGTTTTTCTTCACTCTCTCAAAAGCGCTCACCACCGAGGAGACAAATGAGAACCAAGCAACCCATCCTGCTCGTTGAAGACGACGCCATCGACGTGATGACGTTGAAAAGGGCGCTTAAAGAGCTGGGGATTGCGAATCCGCTTCACGTTGTTTCCAATGGAGAAGAAGCGCTTTCATTTCTGAGAGATGAAACCAACAAAATGCCCTGCCTAATCTTTCTCGATTTGAACATGCCAAAAATGAACGGCGTTGAGTTCCTCGCAGCGGCCAAACAGGACCAGAAACTAAAAATTATTCCAGTGGTGGTCTTAACCACCTCCAAAGGTGATGACGACAAACAACAATGCTTCCGGTTGGGCGCGGCCGGCTACATGATCAAATCGATTCAATTTGATGAATTCATGCGGCTCATGCGCACAGTCGATGATTATTGGACCGCCAGCGAAGCCCCTTTTTCATGAATCTGAAGAACAATTCAGAAGGAGACGAAAATGAAAACACGCGTTTTATTAATTGAAGACGACAAAGTGGACCAAATGGCCTTTCAACGGAAAATGGAAGCCGAAAACGGGAAGTTTGAGATCACGGTCGCGGGATCGATCGCCGACGGGAAAAAATTATTATCCACCCATCAATACGATATCGTTCTCATTGACTTTTTTCTTAGCGACGGCACCGCATTCGATGTGTTCGATTCGGTGATGAACGCACCCTACATCGTCATCACCGGAGAAAACAAAGCCGACATCGCCGTGGAAGCGATCAAATCCGGCGCCGCGGACTACTTGGTGAAAGATTTGAACCGCTCATATCTCACGCTTCTTCCGACCGTCATTCAACGCACCATCAATGAACATCAAATGAACGAACAGTTCGCGCTTCTTTCAAAGGCCATGACCGCCATTAAAGACAGCGTCTATATTACCAACGAAGACAAAGAGATCGTCTACGTGAACGGTGCATTTTTAAAAACCTACGGTTATGCCGACGCCGAAGAAATCATCGGCCAAAAGGACAGCGTTCTTTTTGACGAACAGCATGCGTCGGAAGATATCCGGCACCGCCGCAAAGACGGCGGCACGTTTCCAGTTTCTATTTCGCTTTCAACGGTTTCGAACGGGCTTCGCAAGCGGAGCTATCATATCGCGGTGGTTCATGACATCAGCGAGCAAAAGAGAATGGAAGAATCGCTGATTCAAGCGATCGAAAAATTTTCTCAACTGCTGGATATCCAGACGGACAAAACCGCGCTGCTCGAAAAGAACAAAAAAGATATTGAGAAGAACTACAACGACTTGAAGGAAACCTACCAGAGCCTGAAAAGGCAAGCGGCATAAAAAGCGGGTTAACGCGCAACCAGTTTGTAGCCGCTGCCGGTGACTGTGACGAGCCGCTCTTGGGTTTTATCCCCCAACTTCAAGCGGATCCGACGGATATGAACGTCGATGGTCCGATTGTCTTCCAACACCGCGCGTTCCGGCCATATTTTGCGGATTAGGAACTCGCGGCTTAAAACCTTCGGAGATTTTTGCGCGAGCAAATAAAGCAGGTTAAATTCCTTGGTCGTGAAATTATCGATCACTTTGTCTTTAACCAGAACCGTGCGGCGTTCGTTATCGATGGAAAGATCTCCACACTGAACGCATCCTTCGCGATCGCCCTTAAAATGCGCGCGGCGAAGCACCGCTTTAACCCGGGCCACCAACTGATCGGGTTTAAACGTCTTCATTAAATAATCATCCGCCCCCCCATCCAGACAAACAACATCCTGTTTTTCGTCGTCGGAGCCGGTTAGAACGATCACTGGAATTTGGGCCAAGCCCTTGTCGTTTTTGAGGGCTCCCAAAATATCCAGCCCGCTCAAGCCATTGAGCGCCAAGTCCAAAATGACCAAATCCGGCGCGGTCTGGCGTATCAATTTGAGGCCGTTTTCGACCGAATTCGCCGGAACGACCGAATATCCTCTCTCGGAAAGCACCCGCCCAACGAACTTGTGCACCAATGGATCATCGTCCACCAAAAGAACCGTCTGCTTCATGGGATCCTCGATCTCAAAATTATCATAACAATCAATACATCAATATACCGCGCCAAATCAGCCTATTCCAGGGGCAGTTATGAACAAAATGTGAACGAAGGCGCAACAAAGTGTTTGGTGGAGCGGGTGGAATTCCGACGCTATATCCAAGAAAGCGAGGGACGCAAAATGATTCATCGAGAGGGGCCCCCATGATAACCGCGACGAAAAAGAAAAAACTCGAAATTCTTGTTGTTGAAGACGAACCAATGGATGCGCTTCTGATCAAACGCTTTCTCGAGCGGGCCAAAGTTTATTTCAATCTGGCGATCGCGCCCGACGGCGAACAGGCGTTGGATTTTCTTTACCGAGTCGCTCCTTACGAGCGAGCGCCCCACCCGGATCTCATTATTTTGGACATGGGCCTGCCCAAGGTGAACGGAGCGGAAATCCTGGAAAGCTTGAAACGCGACCCGTCGCTAAAAAAAATACCCGTGGTGGTTCTTACGGGACAACCACTCGAGGATAACGCGGTCAAACGATGGAATCTCCACGAACACTGTTTCGTCAACAAATGGTTCAACATGACCGACTTCTTGAGCTTGATTAAAGCGGTCGAGGATTATTGGGCCAATCATGGCCGCCCTTTCGGAGGGTAAGAAGATATGAACAAATCCATCTTATTTTCGGTTCTTTTATTCTCTGTGACGATGGGATGTAAAACCGCCGAGCCGGAAATAAAACGCGTGGCTTATGAAATTCCTTACCAGATCGCAGTTCTTCCTTTCTATGGCGAAGAACCGTACGGGGAAGAATTGACGAATGCGATTGTGGACCATCTGGTCAACGCCGGGTTTTGCGTGATCGAACGATCGTCGTTACCGCAAATTATCCAAGAACAAAAATTTCAATACACGGGGCGAGTGGACCCCGTTTCTTCGGTTCAAATGGGAAAAATCACCGGAGTCGATTTTCTTGTCATGGGCTCGGTCAAAACCCGTTCATCGATAACGCTCGCCGCCTGGCTATGGGGTGATGGCCAGCCGGTGGAGCGTATCGATCTGGTCCAAGCGAGATGGGTGAGCGTCCAAAGCGGACGAATTGTGGCGAGTCTTTCGTATAAAAACATCCGGGACGGAAATATCGACGATATGGCCCGCATCATCACCTCCGAATTTCAACAAAAAGCTTCCACGGCCGCGTTGACGAAGGCCCGGAGGGATTACGATGAACAGGTTGATAAAGAGTGGAGCGATCGCGCTTTTTTCCGCGCTGCTGTGCGCTAATGCCGCCGCCGATCCGAAAGAAAAAAAAAGGCAAAGCGGCCCTTCACGCGTGTACGAAATCAACGCCAATCTCAATGAGCTGGTATCCGACCCGGCGACGCGGGCGTTTGCGAAGAACGCGATAAATAATGCGGGAATAGCTTCCGGAAAGGAAGATCTTGTTCTTTTAAGATTTATTGAGAAAGCGGGCCCGTCGATAGCGACTCAAGGTTTTCCAAACGAACAAAATCTTTCGGGAACAAATCTCAAAGACGGCGAGCTAGCCGCGCCCAAGTAGCTTTTTTATTTTTTCCAACAGATGTTCAGCGGTGAAAGGTTTGGAAAGGAACCCGTCAGCGCCGGCCCCAAAAGCATCCTCGGTGTCGCCCAGCGTCTGCAGAGCCGTCAGCACAAGGATGGGGATTTTTTTCGTGTGGGCGTCCGATTTAATGATGTGGCACGCTTGAAGCCCGTCTACCTTTGGCATCCGCACATCCATGATAACGAGATCGGGTTTGGCTTCGCGAGCTTTTTCCACGCCTTCTTTGCCGTCTTTGGCCGCCAACACCTCAAAACCCTCGAGTTCCAGGCGCGCTTGCAATCCTTCGGATAATTCCAATTCATCTTCGACCACAAGAATTTTCTTCTTTGAATGGCCAAAAAGCCGCATGCTCAATTTCCGTCGTAAACGGTCACGGCGTTGCGCCCTTTTTTCTTGGAGGCATAAAGGACAATATCCATCGCCTTGAGCAAATCCTCTGAATCGTTGAGGTTCTTTCCGGGAAAGCGGGCTACCCCAATGCTGCACGTTAACGAGACACTCTCTCCGCTTTCAATGAATTCCCGGTGTTGCAGGCCCGTCCGGATCTGCTCCGCCGTGGTCATCGCACTTTCGATCGGGCAGCCTGAGAGGATCAACACAAACTCGTCTCCTCCGTAGCGCGCAACGACATCCGATTTACCGACAAAATTCACCAAGAAAGCGGCAATCTGTTTAAGCACGCGATCCCCGAATTGATGGCCGCGTTTATCATTGACCAGCTTAAAATCGTCCAGGTCCACCATCAAACAACTGACCGGCGCTCCGCTGCGGGCCGCTCGAAGGCATTCTTCCTTTAACCGCGACTGAAAATAACGATGATTGTAGACGCCGGTCACAAAATCCGTAACGGATTCTTTTTTAAGATCATCATGCTGCGACTTAATCCGAAGCATCGCTTTAATTCGGGCCAGCAACTCTTCAATCTTAAACGGCTTGACCAAATAATCGTCGGCGCCATGATCGGCGCCCGCTTCTTTATCTTGGAGCGTTCCCATTGCGGTGAGCAAGATGATCGGAACAAAATTCCCCAGAAGAGCCTTGAGCCGCTTGCACACGCTCATGCCGTCCAATTTCGGCATCATCACATCGAGCAGGATCAAGTCGGGGTTTTCGCGCAACGCGGAGTTCACCGCCTCTTCGCCGTCGGTGGCGGCTACGGTTTCATAGCCGTTCGATTGAAGGCCGACTTCCAAATTTTCCCGGATACCTTGTTCGTCATCAACGATAAGAATTTTAGGCATGACCGCTCCTTTCGGTGCGCGGGTCGATCGGGAGAGAAAAAACAAAACGACTTCCTTTCCCGAGCTCGCTTTCCACCCAAATTTTTCCTTTATGCTGTTCAATGATTTCTTTGCAAATGGCCAGCCCCAGTCCAACGCCGGAGGAAACAGCCACCGCAGAAGAGTCGCCTGTGCCTTGAACGAACGGACTAAAAATCTTCTGCCGGTCATCGTCCGAAATACCGGGACCGGTATCGGACACGGCAACCTGGCAATTTTCGCCCACGCGCTCGAAGCTCGCCTCAACGCGGCCGCCCGCCGGCGTGAATTTGATCGCGTTCGTAATCAAATTTACCACCACTTGTTCAATGCGAGCAGCACTCCCCCACACCTTTGGAATTTCGCCTGTCATATCCACCGATAGAATGATTCCTTTTTGTTCCGCTAAACCGGTCATGTTCTCAACCGTGGCGACCACAATACCGTCCAGGTTCACCGGTTCCCGGTGAATCGAGGCGCCTCCTGATTGCAAATGCGACAAATCCAAAATGTCATTCACGAGCCGACCTAGCCGCGAAGCGTTTTCTTCGATGCGCTTCAACCAGCGCTGTTGCGGCTCGGTCACCGGCCCAAAGGCGCCATGCGCGATATTTTCCACCGTTTGAAGGACGATCGTGATCGGCGTACGGAGTTCATGCGACACCACCGCTAGAAATTTCGATTTCAATTGATCCAACGTTTTCAACTCGTTATTTTTCCGTTCGAGGTCCTTGTAAAGAATTCGGATTCCTTCGTTGGTTTTCTCTTTGGCCCAAGCCATATCTTCCAATTCGGTGGTCAGGCGCTGATTTTCCTCGCGCAACCGTTCGATTTCAAGTTGGTCTTCTTGTGGAAACTGGCTCATGGGTTTCATTAATATCGCGACTCATGCTCGCGGGAAATTTTCTCGATTGCATCCACGAGAGTGGAAAAGTCAAATGCTTTCACCACATAATCGTCGGCGCCGGCTTTCCGTGCATTATAGGCATCGACCGCATCCACCGACCCGGTCGTTATAATCACTTTCGTATTGGACCCCCGCTTGATCTCACGACAGGTATCAGGACCGTTCATGCCAGGCAACAACGTGTCGACAATGACCACGTCGGGTTTTTCGGTTTCCGTTTTTTTCACTCCCTCTTCGCCAGTCGAGGCACAAACCACGTCGTAAAACCCGCTTTTCTCCAAAAGCCGGCGGATCGCGAGTTGATCCACCGTGTCGTCGTCAATGATCAAAACTTTCTTTTTTACCATTGGTTTTTGAGAAGAACCTCGTCCATTTTTTTCAAAAGCCGGCCAAAATCGACGGGCTTGGTATCATAGTCGTCGCATCCCGCATTTATCGCTTTTTCGCGGTCCTCGGTCATCGCGTGCGCGGTGAGCGCAATCACTGGAATTTTTTGCGTCAGCGGATTGGCCTTGATCATTCGCGTGGCGTCCAAGCCGCTCATTATCGGCAAATTCAAATCCATCAAGACGATGTCCGGGCGTTTGTCCTGCGCCATTTGCACCGCGTCCTTCCCGTTGATGGCCGCAATCACATGATGTCCTCTTTTCTCCAGCCGCCGTTGCAAAGCGTCGCGGTTTAGCTCATTGTCCTCCACCAGCAAGATATTCATTTATACCGCCTTCCTTCGATCATTCGTCAAATCAAGTACTTTCATTTGAATCGTTTGAACAAAAGCTTCAACACTTTGTCCCTGTTTCTGGACAACTTCTTCCACATGGCCGTCCAAACGGCGGCGGTCCTCTTCGGAAATATCCTTGGCGGTGAGAACCACAATGGGAATACTTCGCCAGATCTCGTTGGTTTGCAATTGCGAAATAAATTCAAAGCCGTTCATCTGCGGCATCATCAAATCCAAGATAATAAGAACCGGCCGGTCGACTTGGAGGATATCGAGCGCTTCCTGGCCGTTTTTTGCCTCATGCGCCTCCCATCCATTCTTTTTAAGCACGTCACACAAACGTTCTCGAGAAGCCTCATCGTCGTCTACGACGAGCACCGATTGACCGCGCTCGGTGCTGTGGCGCTTCAAAATTCCAACAAGCGCGCGGAAATCAATCGGTTTGGTGAGGTAATCTTTGACCCCCAACGAGGACGCGGTTTTTTTATCGTTAATGAGCGTTATGAGAACCACCGGAATATTCGCCACCATGGGATCTTTTTTTAATTCTTTAAGGACGTCCCAACCATTCTTGGTGGGCATCATGACATCGAGCGTGATGACGGCGGGTTGAATCATTCGAGCCAAACGAAGTCCATCATCGCCGGTAAAAGCGGACCTTACTTTAAAACCCGTTTTTTCGAGGTAATGCCGGATGACATCTTGCATGTGTTTATCATCCTCGATGACAAGGACTTCATCGTGACCGGGGTTTACCACCGCTTCCGCCGGCAAAACGGGATGGAACAAATTATCGGGTTTTCTCGTAAACGATGAGACTTCGTGAATCTTCGAGGGAATCCGCATGGTGAAAGTGGATCCGTTTCCCCGCGTGCTCACGACTGTGATATCCCCACCAATCGCCCGGCACAAGCGGCGACTGAGCGATAATCCCAAACCCGTTCCATCAAAAACCCGTTGAGCCGAATCATGAACTTGGGCGAAATCATTGAACAAGCCTTTCATTTGCTCTTCCGTCATCCCGATGCCGGTGTCCGCCACATCGAAGAGGATCCATTCCTTTCCGGAAACGTTTTCTCGCCGAACATTCAAATGAATGGAGCCATTGGTCGTAAATTTGTACGCGTTGCTCAACAAATTAAACAGTGCCTGACGGACTTTTGTGGTATCGGTTTCCATTGTTCCAATATCTTGGGGGCAGTTGTAATGAAACGTATTATTCCCTTTGGAGCCAAGAAACCCGGTCATCGATACCACGCCCAACACAATCCGATACACATCGATTTCTTCGGTGCGAATATCAATTTTCCCCGCTTCGATCTTTGAAAGATCCAAAATGTTGTTAATAATTTCGAGCAAGTGTTTGCCCGCCTCATCGATATGTTGGATATCCTTCACAAAGTCATAAAGTCCCCGTTCTCCGGCCTCTTCTTCCAACAGGCCGCTGTAGTTCAAAATGGTATTGAGCGGCGTCCGTAATTCGTGGCTCATGTTGGCCAGAAACCGGCTTTTGGCATGCGTGGCTGACTCGGCGGAGTCTTTGGCCGAACGCAATTCTTCCTCCGCTTGCAAACGGTCCGTGATATCTTCGGACACGCCCAACAAATGCGTCGGGTTTCCTTCAGCGTCCAAGATGGGGATTTTTCGCGTATGCAGAAACCGGGGACCGTGGCGAAGCGTTTGAATGGGTTCTTTTTCAATGTCCACCAATTTTTTTCCTTTTAAAACCTCCCTGTCTTTGGCGGTGAAAAATTCCGCTTCTTCTTTCGGGAAAAAATCGAAATCCCCTTTGCCGAGCATCTCGGTTCTCGGAACGCCAACAATATCTTCGAGCGCTTTATTAATCCGCACGAACTTAAGGGCTTTGGCGTCTTTAATGAACGTCATGACCGGTATGTTTTCAAGGACGTGCTCGAGAAAGGCGTTAGCTTCCCGCATGCGCAGCGTCATTTCGTCGGCCAATCGAAGGGCTTTGCGTTTGGTGAAAATAATAAAACCGGCGAACCCTGAGAAAAGAAGGCTCAACAAGACCCCGCCGAACAGAATGAAACCGGGCTTGCTGGCGCCACCCAGATCGTCAAAAGAAGGAAATACCGAATAGGTGAACGTCCATGTTTGACCTAAAATTTTTACCTCTTTGCGATCCGTCAAAGACAAGGACAAGGATTTTTTCTCATCGACGTCCGGATGGCTATCATAAAGAAGCGTCGAGTCCGATGGATTGCCCTCAAAAACTTTCAAATGGATGTCGCTTGAAAATTGGGAGGTTTCGTTCGAAAGAAGGTCGTTAATCCGAATGCCCCCAACCAAAAATCCCCTCAACGCCGAACGCCGTTCGGCTGGCGTTCCTCGCAAATTGTCTTTTTTGTAAACCGGTTGACAAAGCATCAGACCCGGCCGATCCAGCGGCACAGCGTCGATCCGCAGAACCAGCTTCCGCGACATCGCTATTTCGCCGCTGTCGCGCGCGCGCGTCAGAGCTTCCCGGCGAGTGGGCTCCGACATCAAGTCAAAACCGAAAGCAGGACGGTTTTTCTCGTTAAACGGCTGAATGAAAATGATCGGGTAATATTCGTCCTTTTTTCCTTCAGGCTTAATCGAGAAATCGGGGAATCCCTCGTTGCGTATTTTTTGGACGAAAGCCTCTTTATTGGCGTCGGAAACCCGCTCCACATAAGCGACGCCTTGCAGGCCCGGGTATTTTTCGCTGAGATGGAATTTGGTGAAGTAGGTTTGCCATTCGGACCGGTTGACGACGCGGTTCACGTCGAAAAACCCGCTCGCGCCATCCAACGCGCTCACGCAGGTCATCAAACGCAACTGGATTGTGCTTTCTATTCGCTGGGTTTCTTTATCGAGCTTATGTCGAAGCTCGGCGGCATAATTCTTTTTCGATAAATTCCACGCCACCCCGGTGAGCGACAGGAAAACAACCAAAGCAATCCACGCGACGAACAAATCGCGGTTCCCTTGACGGAACGAAAAACGGGTCAAACGCCCGGATATCGGGGTTGAACTGATTGTCATTATTGTAATTATTGTAGAACTGATTCGCGTTTTTTTCCATGTTTAAATAATTAGGAAGGGTCCGGAAGGTCGGAAGGAGAAATTTTGCCCCCATGGGGAATCGAACCCCAGCTTCAGCCTTGAAAGGGCTGCGTCCTAGCCGCTAGACAATGGGGGCGGTTCGGTTCAGTCGCCGCCGGCGACCTCGCTCACCGCAAACTATGTGCCTGCATTGAGCGAACGAAGTGAGTCGAAGTGTGCCCGGAGAGATTCGAACTCTCGACCCTACGATTAAAAGTCGTATGCTCTACCAGCTGAGCTACGGGCACGAAAATTTGGCCAAATCGGCCAAATTAGCATGGGCATATGCATGGCGCATGAAAAGCGAAAACCTTGGAAACGAAGCTCACAACGGGTCAAACTTTCCCTCTCATGCTCATGCCCATGCAAAACAATCGCCGGTAAAGAGCCAGGCTCTTCACCGGCGACGGATCGGAGTATAGCAAAACACAAAAAAGCCGGTGAAAGCGCGAAGCTTTTCACCGGCGTTATCGCGAAGGCTTGGAAACCGTTATTTCGTCGAAGAATTGACCCTTACTTCAGTTACTTGGCCCGTTGCGTCCTCGGTGACAGTGACCGAGTCTCCCGGCTTAAGATCGGCGAGTGAAATCGTGGAAACACCATTGGTAACGGAAGCCGATCCGTTGACCGTGCAGCGTCTGCGGGCTCCCGAATCCGACACCATTACGATTTCATTGCTTGGAATATTTACCGATTCAATGGTGCCGCTGGTGGTAGCTCCCGAAGAATCTCGCGTCACCGGACCTTTTGTGTCGCTTTTTTGGGATGCCGGCACGGCCGGAGTATCGTCTCCGTAGGTCGCGCTATAAACAAAAGGCGCTCCTGAAAGAATTAATACCGTCAAAACGATGAGCGTATTTTTACTTTTTACATCCATAAGAAACCTCCCGTCAATTTATTGATTCGTCACTATTCTTACGGATAATTCAATATGAAGTTCAAACAGAGGAGGAGAGCAACCGCTTATCCAACATTTTGCGAGCGCGGTGCAAGTAGGCTTTGACGGTTCCGAGCGGGCGATTGATTTCCTTGGCGATGTCTTGGAGCAACATGCCATTGAAATAATGCATCGTAAATATAGCTCGATATTGATCGGGGAGCGTATGAAGGACCTTTTGTACCGCTTCCAATTGTATTTTGTGGTCCAAAGCGGTTTCCATCGAAGGGCCATTCTCAGCAAAATTCATAAATGGATGGTCGTCATCGTCGCGCGTGGTAGTTTCCAAAGGAACCCACTGAAGCACACGGTTATGGCGAAGCCGGTTTCGGGCGTGGTTCATTACAATGGTATAAAGCCACGTGGAAAATTTTGCCCTGTTTTGAAACTCGCTTAAATGACGGTACGCTTCGATAAACGCTTCCCCCACCACATCTTCCGCTTCTGCCTCACTATGAAGGATCCTCTTGGCCATAGCGAGGAACCGCGATTGATACTTCTGGACGATATGCCCAAAGGCGGCGGTGTCTCCTTTTAACGTTTGCTGAATCCATAATTCATCGGTGGGAAGTTGAAGCGGGGCTGTTTCAAACGAATCTACTGAATCTACGACTACATCCGTGTAAGACCCAAGACTCTCAGGTACAAACATTTATATCTCCTTTCCCTAGGTTCACTCCCCATACGGCTTGAGGGAAAAAAAGTTGGAATGTTTCCGTCTATCTATTAATTGGTGTAACCCCCGCGAGCCCGGGCGTGTCTCAGATGTTATGTGTGGAATTGTCGGATATATAGGCGATAAAGAAGCGGCCCAAATTCTTGTCGACGGGCTTCGAAGCTTGGAATACCGCGGTTACGATTCGGCGGGCGTGGCCATATTAAATGGAGGAGCGGTAGCGTTGCGGCGAAGCATCGGCAAGCTCTCAGGCTTAGAAGACCTCCTTAAAAAGAATCCGGCCCATGGCATGTTGGGCCTGGGCCATACGCGCTGGGCCACGCATGGGCGCCCCTCCGAGGAAAACGCGCATCCCCACACCTGCTGCGAAAACCGGATTTTCGTCGTGCACAACGGCATCGTTGAAAATTATGACGAGCTCAAGCGCGAGCTCACCGCCAAAGGGCATCAATTTAAATCTCAAACTGACACGGAAGCGCTGGCCCACACGATTGAGGAATATTATGAAGGAGATATTTTGGCGGCGGTAAAAAAAGCGCTGAAATATATTAAAGGATCCTACGCTTTGGGCGTGGTGTCAGCGGATGAGCGAGACCGATTTATCGCCGTACGAAAAGATTCCCCCCTCGTCCTCGGCGTCGGAAACGATGAGATGTTCATCGCTTCCGACGTCCCTGCCATTTTAAAGCACACGCGCAACGTCATTTTCCTGGAAGACGGGGATGTGGCGGAGATCAAAAGAGCGCACGTCCATATCTATGACAAAAGCGGCGCCCCCGTCGAAAGAAAACCGCAGACCATCAGCTGGGACGCGAAAATGGCGCAGAAGAACGGCCACAAACATTTCATGTTGAAAGAAATCCACGAACAAGGCGAAACCGTTCAAAATACGTTTCGCGGGCGAATCGATTTGAAGAAAAATACAGTAAATCTAGAAGAAGCTCTTCCGGCGGAAGCGGTGCAATCCTTAACCAAGCTCTGTTTGCTTGGTTGCGGAACCTCTTATCATGCCGGCTTGGTGGGCCGTTTTTGGATCGAAGAAATCGCGAAAATTCCGTGCGATGTGGAAATCGCGAGCGAATTCCGCTACATGAAATCCAACAAGCTCCCCGGAACATTGTTTACCGCGATCACGCAATCCGGCGAAACCGCCGATACGCTGGCTGCGCTCCGTGACACCAAAAAGGAACATTTTAAAACCATGGCCATTTGCAACGCGGTGGGATCCACCGTGACGCGCGACGCCGACCACACGTTGTACACGCATTGCGGGCCGGAAATCGGCGTCGCCTCGACAAAGGCGTTTACCGGGCAACTCACCGCACTTTTCCTTTTATCGCTCTATTTGGCTCAAAACCGTGGCGTGATAGAGCCCGCCGAGCTTCAACAGTTGCTTCAAGACATGAACCGGCTGCCGTACCTGATCCAACAAATTATCGATAAGAAAGGCGTGATTGAAAAAATTGCGCGGTCTTATTATCAAGCCAAGGATTTTCTTTACTTGGGCCGGCATTTGAATTACCCCGTGGCGCTCGAAGGAGCGCTCAAACTCAAAGAGATTTCCTACATTCATGCGGAAGGGTATCCGGCCGGAGAAATGAAGCACGGCCCAATCGCGCTCATCGACGAAAACCTTCCGGTGATCGCGATTGCCACGCAGTCCTCGATTCGTGAAAAAATGATCTCAAACATCGAAGAGGTTAAGGCGCGCGGCGGCAAAGTGATCGCGGTCGCGACCGAAAACGACCGGGATATTGAGAAAAAAGCCGACCATGTCATTTTTATTCCGCCCGTGAGAGAATTTCTGGCCCCCATTCTCACGATTATCCCGCTTCAACTTCTTGCTTACCACATCGCCTCCCTTCGCGGCTGCGACGTGGACCAACCCCGCAACCTCGCCAAAAGCGTTACCGTCGAATAAAAATTCGGCATTCCGAAAAGTACTCATCATCCTGACAATCTAGTTGGAACCATCCGTAAAGTCGTCATCCCGGCAAGCTTTTGGCCGGGATCACCTAAGACAGCTCGGCATAGTCTTAGAGCCTGTTGCGAAAGTAAAGCTCCAGCCGTCCCTAAAGGTACTGCAAACAACGCCGTCATCCCGGCCCATCTTTTAAGCGAGCGATCGCTGAGAAGAGAATAAGCCGGGATCCAGCCGTTTCCAGCCGAACGAAGCGAGAACATCTTATTTTTCCGTTGATGTTGAGCAGGTGCATGTGACGCCGGGAAATGTGAACGATGATGATGGATTTCAGATGGTGTGTCCGTGGGGAAAGCGTGTCTTAGCCGATCGCGGTTACGATACATGGAAAGTGTACCAGACGCTGAGGAAGCGAAAGTGTATCGACGGCATTATGAGAACGACGCGACGATGGACGTTTGATGCGAATCGGAACAAAGAATTATCGAGACGTCGAGCGCCGTGGGAGCATGTGTTTTCGAAGATGTCGAGGAAAACGCGGTACATGGGTGTGAAGAAGACCTATTTGCAAGCCTTGTTCGAGGCGATGGTTCACAATCTTAAACGCCTTGCTGTGCTCGAAGGCACTCGTCCGCCGGTGATGGGGCTGGCTTAAAAGGGCGTGCTGTGTCCCAACTTGACGACGTAAGCTAGGACTTTGTCTCAACGCGATTTTTAACGGTTGAAAATCGCGGCAGAATCTCGAAACCGAAACAAATCGTCAGAAAATGACGGTTTGAAACCTGGATTCCCGCTTTCGCGGGAATGACAGCGTTTCTTCAGCAGTACCTTTAGGTACGACGTTTGACGACCAAAACAGCCCCTCTTTCGCAACTGGCTCTCTTAAGTGATCCCGGCCAAAAGCTTGCCGGGATGACGGATCGTTTTAGAAGTGATGCGTAAGCAGTGCGTTCACGGTGTGCCGGCGGTAGGTCGGCGTTTGCGTGAATGAATAGGTGGGTTGGAACAGGGTCCGTTTGGACAGGCGTATATTAAAGGAAGCTTGTACGTCTTGGATAAAATCCTGGCTCGTCCCCGTTTCCTTTCCGATACCGGGCAAATAACTGATGCTGGGCTCAAACCAACGGTATTGCGCGGCGTATTCGAGGCCGAGTTGATGCTGCTGCAAATGTTGGGGGCTATAATAGGCAGGGCTGATGTTGTCCATGTCGTCGTAGGTATATTTGTAAACGGCTCTCACGTTCCAAAAGAGATCGCTCGAAATACTCCCTGAAGCGCCGACACGCTTGTTTTCGTCAGAGAGTTTCGCCCCCTGAAACTTGGCGGATAAGCGCAGCGGGCCGTCTTGGCGCCACGATGCGAACAGATTCCCATAATTTTCTGTTACTTCGTCGAGCAAGGCATGGGCGGTATCGTAAAGCGCGCGCCCACCGCTGACCTCTGTTGTAAAACCGTCCGTCCAACGTGATTCAATCCCTAGAGACGCTCCGTAGGTATTGTTGATCCATGTTTTTTCTGGAAACCAGTGCCACATGCCTCGACCCGTTATCGTGTGGAAATAGGAAGGCGTCCAGACGAAACTCAAACCCGCCCCATTTTGTGTCACGGTAGGAACGCTGCGCTCTTTATAGGAACCGTACATGTAATCAATGCCCAAATTAAATTTGGAGACGGGGAAGGGACGCAACGTGGTTTCAAAAATCGAATTGTAGCGGTTACGGTTATCTTCTGAATAGGTATAGCCGGGAGCCAAAAGCGCCGATCCCTGCACCTTTACCGCCTCATAGAGCTTGTCGTTATTTTGATCCTCGCCTTTCGATCGGGCGCTTTCGATTCGGCTCCGGGCCCCGCCCACATCTCCGAGCGCTGAGCGGATACGGCCTTCTTCCCCCAACAGAACCACTTGACTGGCCCCTTCCGCACGAAGATCTTTTAAATAATGATCCGCTTTCATCGGACGACCTTCCCAGGTGGCCGCCCACAAAAGTTGGCGCGTGGCCAAAACGTATGGATTTTTATCTTGCAAATAGGTCACCAACTGTTCGCCGGTCCAATTGGGATGGGGTTCCAAGCGCGTCAAAAACAGCGGATCCCGGGACCTGACATTGATGCCGTAAAAATCTTGATGATACGCGGCAAAAAATACTTTCTTGATGGCCTCAATATTAACGGGGACCGCTTCGGGCGAGTTGATGGAATCGATTTGGCCGTAGGTTCCTTCCGGATAAGCGTACGATGCAGGGGCTTTCCCTAACATCTTTGTCATCTTTTTCTTGGTTGAAATATGGTCGTTGAGGATGCGGTCTTTCCATTCCTGAATCGTCTCAAGCCTGTTTTCTTTTTCCAGCCACTGGCGATTTATCAAAAAGAGTCCTTGCCGACCGACGGCATCGACATTAACCCGGGTGTGTCCCATATCCCCGTGAGATTGAAATTCCCATCGTCCGGAACGTTGCGATTCAAGAATTTGATTCCATGAAACATACGACGGCGGCATATGCCCTTCAATATTGGCGATCGGAACAAACATCGTGGCCTTAAAATTGTATTTCTCTAAAACAGGATCTCCATAACGGAAACTATCGAGCCTTCCGTCATCGAAAGTAATAAGCACCGGTTTCTTTGGAAGCGGCGCATTTTTCTTGTACCAACCCACCAATTGATCGGTGGTGATCGGCGTATAGCCGGCTTGTTTCAGCGCGCGGATATGGTCTTCGAAAACGCTCACCTTCACGTGGACCGGATACGCGAGAAGCGGATCGCGGGAAAATGGCGTCAAGCCGTGATAAAGAAGGATCGGAATGGTAACGCGAACCTTATTTTCTTTTAACCAATTTTTCAACATCACCTGGCTCTTCTTGCGAAATCCCGCCTCGGCGAGGTAATGAGCGTATAAGATGATTAAATAAGGATCTGTCGGATCGAGCGCGAGCGCCTTTTTGAAAGACTTTAAGGCTACATCGGGGTTGTTCCGCGCAAATTCAGAGTTGGCAAGCCCGCCGAAAGCCGCGATCGAATAGGGATTGAGCGCTTGCACACGCCGGTAAATCTGCGAGGCCGCGAAATATCGTTTGACCGCATACAATTCGTCCGCCTTGATCAAGAGCGCAGGAATATTATTTGGATTTATCTTCAAATAGCGGTTTAACACTTTCAAACATTTTTTCGGCATCTGGTTTTCGAGATACACGGTGGCGAGTTTTAACAATCGTGATTCTTCTGAAATCTGAATTGGATCCTTCAAATTATCTTCCAATAAACCCGTCGCACGCTTAAGATCGTGGCGAGCCAACGCATCGTCGACCATAAAATCAATGGCCATCCATTTCATGGGACCTGAACCGAGGGCCAAACTTTCCATTTTCGACAACGCCAGTTTTGTTTGTCCGTTGTAATAAAGCGCTCGAGCCTCATGAAGCCGGTAATTGTCGTTTTCGGGATAAAGCTCAGCGGCTTTCGCCCAATTTTGAGCGGATTCAACATAGTTGCCTTTGAAAAACTGCGCTTTCGCAAGTTGCGGGTAAACCATTCGAATGGAAGGATCTCGTTTTTCCAAATCGCTTAAGACGTTGATGGCACTGTCAAACTCGCGCAAGTCGACATGCAGCCGGCCGACCACTCGCTGCGTGTCCGGTTGTTTGGGATTGATGCTGAGGCTTCTTTCATACGCCTGCAGACCTTCTTCCAATTTTTCGTTGGCCACATAGGCGCGGCCCAACAAATTCCAGGCGTCCGCATCTCTTGGATCCAAATCCGTAATTTGAACCGCAATATCCGTCACTTCGGGATATTTGCCCAACTGCCACAGGCACCAGTAAATGTCTTTTAAAATGCCGGCGCTTTTGGGAGATTGCGCGAGCAGGTGCTGATAAGCATCCACCGCCTTTTCGTACTCTCCTGCCCGGTAAAAAGCCACCGCGCGCGCGCGAAGCTCCGCCGACGGCGCGCGCTTGATCATATCCTTCGCTTCCGCTTCATTTTTATCGATGCTTAAAATCCGGACGGCGACGTCATGCGCCTCCTGATAATTTTCAATTTCCCACAACGACCACATGAAATCTTTTAATACCGAGACATTGCGGGGTTCCATCTGCGCCAACTGCCGGTAAATTTTGCTGGCGGCGACGAAGCGTCCCGCGTGAAAATCCGCGCTCGCTTGCGCGCGAAGTGCAAGTTTCGGCGTTTTCTCAAGAATCCCTTTGGCTTCTTGATCGCCCGGTTTCATCGCCAGCAGTTGTTTGGCCACTTTGCCGGATTCGACGAACTTTTCATCTTTCCACAACACCCACATAAGATTTCTCAATGTATCGATATCCCGAGGGCGGACCGCGATAATTTGTTGGTACAACTGGGCGGCCTCTTCGTAGCGTCCCTCATGGTAATTCTCGAGCGCCCGCGACCGTAAAAGACCGATGTCATCCGGTTGCGCGAACGCCGGCGACCAACAAATAATCGAACACAAGCTCAAAACCAATCCTTTTCTTATCATGAAAGCACCCTTGCGATTTCCGTCAACGCCGGAGTCATCTTAAGCCGTATCGACTCCGCATGAGCCCCGCCCAAAATCTTGTCATAAACCGTCATACGCACAATCCCTTCCTGAGAGTTGGAAGGCGTTAATGTCGCCACGGTCGCCGTTTCCTGTCCGTTAATCCATACCCGAATGGTTTGTTCTCTCAATTGAATTGTGGCCGAGAAACTGGCCGGACGCGACAAGCCGGCGTGCGGTACTGAAACGAGCTGATGAAATTGACCATTTCGGTGTTCTCCGATAAGAATTCCGCCATAGACAAAACAGACGTCCACGCTTTCTCCGGTTTCGTCGTCGGAACGCATTAAAAGCCACAGTTCTCCGCTGAGCATTTGGACGTCCAAATTAAATTGCGCGTTTTTAATGCCGCGGGTTCCAAGCCAGCTGATGTTGGCGGTTCGTCCGTCAAACGGTGATTTCAAACTGAAATGAGGGTCGGTCGATTTGGACTCCGGCATCATAATCCCCCAGTTATGGCCGGCGATTTTTTTAAGAGAAAGATAACCGCCGCCGGGAATAGATTGCTCCGCATCGAGCCGGTCCACCATTTGTTGGTCGGTCCAATTCCAATTGACATAAAGACGATTGAGCGCGCCCGATGGAAAACCTTGGTTAAAAGCGCGGCGGCCCGCACCTTCGCGCCACGTTCCCGACTTCTCTCCAATCCGAATCGTTGGACCGTTGGATTCCACCACCAATGCCTTCCCTTCATAATGAGCCACGTCCCACAATCCTGATTTTTTCATAGCCGTTGCGACATGTTGGCTGATGAATTTCCGGTCATGCCGATTCATTGCTTCATTATCAGTCACCCATACCGCCGGAAATTTGTATTTCGCCAAAAGCGGCGCCATTGCGTTAAACGTTTGGCGATAGCCCGGATCAAACAAAAGGATCAGCGCTTTCTGTGGCACCCCTTTTCCCGCTTTAAACCGTTGACTCACATCCGACAATCGCATCGGGTGATATCCTTTGGCCGCCAAAGACAGCAGCCAACTCTCCGCTTTCGAAATGAACAAATCTTCATCCATAGGAACCGCGGGCATCCGGATCACATAGAAATTCTTAGAGGTTTCAAATTCAGCGGGGATGGTGTTCGGAGAAAAAAGAGGAATTTGCGGCCGCATAAACAACGCGTAAATTCCCCCCGCCAAACACAACGCAAAGAAGAAAACCCACCCCCACGCATACGGTTGCTGGGGCCGGACCGTCGCAGGCGTCGCCGGCGTCATCGGGTCCCCCAATGATTCTTATTCATGGTGAGGATCGCGTAATAATTCTGGAACGAGAGAACGACCAAATAAAGCGCGGCAAAAGCCAAACCGTAATACCAATACCGGGACTGCGTGTAATACAGGTAAATCATGCAGAGGAACAAGCACACGAGAAACACGCCCAATACATAGGAGAAAAATCCGATCGACGCGACGAACGGCAAATAAAAAAGAGCTCGCATCGCAACCAAAGGCGAGATCAACGTCAGCATCACGCCCAAGTAATAAAAGAGGGCCGCCACCGGATGTTTCTTGTACATAAGCCGGGCCGCCACCGTGGTTTCCCGAGACCACGACTTTTTCCAGCGAAGCTGCTGCTTGAAAAACTGATACAGCGTTCTCGGCACATACGTTAAGCACAAAGCGCCCGAGTGATAGATGACTTGATAGTCGCGCAAAATATAATTGGTCAAACTGCGGTCATCGCCAAACGTCGCTTGCGTGCCCCAAAACGTCTGGCCCAGCCAGGCCGGAACCACGTGCAGCACCGCCGAACGGCGGTACGCCGAAAAAGCGCCGGGACAGCAGGTGACGCACCCAAAAATACTTTCCGCCGCTTTCATCACACGGTGAGAAACGTAGTAACGAACCGCTTCCATTTTCGAGATGAAATTGTCTTTCTCAATGGCCACCAGAACGTGCCCGGATACCGCGCCGATCGATGAATCCGCAAAAGGCTGAACGATTTTATAGAGGCTGTCCGGATCGATATAACTGTCTGAATCTACGTAAACGAGGATGTCTCCGGTCGCCTTTTCGGCTCCCAGCGCCATCGCGTGCCGTTTCCCCTTGTTTTTTTCAAATTGAAAAACGCGCAGCCGCGGATTGTTTTCCTCCAGGCTTCTCATAATTTCGCCGGTCCGATCCGTGGAACCGTCGTCAACCGCAATCACGTCAAACAAGTCCGGTGGATAATGCGAGCGAAAACAATGTTCAATTGTTTCGGCGATATGAGCTTCCTCATTTTTCGCGGCGATCACGATCGAAATGCGCGGGAAATACCCACGGTCCAACGGCTCCTTGTATTTGAACGAAAGCAGGACGCGCGAGAGCACAAATGCGGAGGCGCCGATGCTGTAAGCTTGCACCCATGGGTCGTACCAGAAAAACATCACGTTTTTTATTTTCAAAGCGCAAATCGCCGCCGCCAACGCCGTCGCCATAAAAGCCACAATTATTTTATGGGGGCGGGAACTGCTGAGATTTAACTGGTCGTGAATGAGCCGCTTAAACTTGATGACGTACGTTTGTGAAGCCTCGCCGGGAGGCCCGATTCTCACGATGGTGCCTGGAATTTTGCAGCGGTGAGGAGAGGCTTTCCCGTTGAGCTCCGGAAGCACGTTCCAATCGAGCGTGACATCGACGCCTGGCCTTAAAAGGCGGCTTTTATCGACCTCAAGACACACGGCGGCGTCGCTTGCATTAATAACGCGAGTGCGGACTTTTGAATGTCCGACATTTAATGTGGCGTCATTAAAACAGAAGAACCGGAAGTGGCGGCGGCGTTTTGGAAGTGTAGAAAGGGAAGCCATGTTCCTTAGAGCCGCACGATGTTCGGGCTTTTGAATTCTTTCGTCGCATTGCGAGTATCGATAATAAGCGACGCGGACCGAACAAGATCTTTTATATTGAAAACATCATGTGCGGTTGTGATCACTACCGCATCCGAAGACTCTACCAGAGAAGAAGTCAATGGTTTGCTAGAGAGGATTTTCCCGTCCAGAGAAATGGATTTCGCAAACGGATCGTGATACATGACGTCCGCTCCCAAATTGGCAAACAAGCGCATTACGTCCAGCGCCGGGCTTTCGCGCGTGTCACAAACGTTGGCTTTGTAGGTCACTCCCAACAAAAGAATCCGAGAACCGTTCACCGATTTTTTGCGCTGGTTGAGCGCGAGCGCGGTTTTTTGGACCACGAAATCCGGCATATGCGAATTCACTTCTTCGGCCAGTTCAATAAACCGCGCGGAGAAATTAAGCACTTTCATCTTCCACGACAAATAAAGAGGATCGATCGGGATGCAATGTCCGCCAAGACCGGGACCCGGATAAAAAGGCATGAAACCGTAAGGCTTGGTGGAAGCGGCGTTGATGACCTCCCACACGTTCAATTTCAGACGGTCGCAAATAAGCGCGAGTTCATTCACGAGTCCGATATTAACCGCTCGAAACGTATTTTCGAGGAGCTTGACCATTTCGGCGGCCTCGGCCGACGAAACAGGCACCACTTGATCCACGACTTGGCCATACAACAGCGCGGTAAGCTCTCCGCACGTCTCAGTAATTCCGCCCACCACTTTCGGTGTATTAGTCAATTGGAAGCGCTTGTTTCCCGGATCAATTCGTTCCGGAGAAAAGGCGAGAAAGAAATCTTTTCCGACTTTAAGGCCTTTCTTCTCTAAGATCGGCAACATGAAATCACGCGTGGTTCCGGGATAGGTGGTGCTTTCAAGCACAATCAATTGTTGGCGATGAAGCCCATTGGCTACAGCTTCCGTGGCTTTTGCGATGTAGGAGATGTCCGGTTCTTTGGCTTTGCTGAGCGGCGTCGGAACGCAAATAATGACCACGTCCATGGAAGCGAGTTGCGAAAAGTTGGTGGAGGCGGAGAACCGCTTTTTATCGACGAGCGCGTGCACCACGCTCGAAGGAACATCATCAATATAGGATTCGCCGTTTAACAGGGTTCGAATACGGTTGGGATCCACTTCAAAACCTGTGACGGAAAAGCCGGTTTTCGCGAATTCCAGCGCCAACGGCAAACCGACATATCCCAATCCTAAAACGCCGATTCTAGCTTGGCGGGTTTCAATCTTATCTTGAAGCGTAACATTCTCAGCGGCAACACTCATTGTCCGTCTCCTTAGAGGGAATTTGACCTCAAAGGTAGGACACGTCGTGCTCGAAGGAGGTTACAGGTTTTTAAGGAAGTTTATTAAAGCGGATTAAAAATGAGATGTAATGCGTGTTCCCCAATTCATCAAACGGCACCCATGCGTAGGAAAGCGTTTGACCCATTACATTGAACCCGGCGCCGAGCGTCAGACCGGCCAAAGGCCCCAATTCCTTGATGGTATCGGTGCGATAGCCGCCACGCAGCGAAAATTCTTGAACCGGACGCCATTCCAAACCGGTGTGAAGACTGGCCAAACCGGTTTGAGCATACACTCCCTCAACAGACAGCGTCCATTTAGGCGAACCGCGATAGGCGCCGCCCAAACGGATATCCGCCGGAAGCGAATCTTTCTGATCGATAAATTTCATTTTGGAGCCGATGTTATTGACGGTGCCGGCCATCACCCATTTTTCACTGGCGCGATATTGAGTTCCCAAGGACAACGCAAAAGCAGTGGCTCCTTCATCGGCCAATTTGGCCTCAATAAATTTCCCGGTAAGCCCCAGCGACAGCTTAGAAGTCAACGCCTGCCCATACGCCAGGCTGTAGGCGCCATAATGACTCTTTATTGAACCGATTGAATTGCCCGAAACATCAGTGGAAGCAATATCCCCGGTGCCTAAATACTGGACGCTCGCTCCGAACGCATGGCCCGGAGAGAACGGATGGACGAAACTCGCGAATTCGTAGCGAATTGATTCGAGGTAAATCAAATGCTGGGCCGCCAATTCATTTCCTTCCACCTGCCCCAATCCTCCGGGATTCCAAACCGGCGCATACGCATTTGATGAAAGTGAACTATAAGCTCCGCCCAGCGCCGCCGGTTCGGCACCGACGGGAATATTAAGGAAACTGGCTCCTTCGGTTCCGGCCCCGGAGGCGGCATAACTCGAGGAAGCGGCAAAAACAAAACAAAAAGTTGTGGATAATATAAACGCTTGAATTTTCATTGGATCACCGTAAGCAAACTGCGCTGGTGGCCTCCTTTATTGTCCGAGAACAGGCACATATACACGCCGGAAGCGACCTGTTCTCCGGAATCATTGGTTAAATCCCATGTCACCGAGCTGCTATCCGCTGAGAGGGTTTTGACCCACTGGCCGGCGACAGTAAATATCTTCACCGTGGCACCGCTCGTGAGACGATCGAATACAATTGGGACGCCGGCGTCCTCGTTTTTCCGCCATGGATTTGGAGAAATCCGGCGATCTCCGAGATCATTTGGAAATCCAGAAGTGGTGGGAACATTCGGGCCTCCTCCTGCGGCGGCGGAGACGACCTGGGATTCGATACTTTCCCCCATCGCATTAACTGCGGTCACAACCATGTAGACCTTTCCGGTCATTCCCTCGTTTACTTTGGGGCTTACGACGTTGGGAATTTTGTAACCGTTTGTTTTATTGACGTTGGAAGAACGGGAGCGGTAAAGGTTATAGGAAGTCGCGCCCGGCACCGGATTCCAGCGAACCGTAACTTGCCCATTGGAACCTCCGAAAGCCAAAAGTCCTGTCGGAGGCGCCGGCGGGACGATGACCACCGCCGGAATCGCGGAGACCTCGGCGGAATCCGGGCTTTCACCGGCGGCGTTTACCGCGGTCACCACGAAGTAATAAGCAGTACCGTTCACGAATCCAGTGTTTACTTTCGGACTGGTGACGTTTGCAATCCGGTAACCATTGGCCTGGGTCACGCCCGGAAATCGTGAACGGTACAAATTGTAGGAAGTGGCGCCGGAAACCGAATTCCATCGGACGGTTACTTGCGAATCTCCGGGCACAGCCACAACCCCAGTCGGCGCCGTCGGCAATAAACTCTTCGGAGACGGCGTGGGCGTCGGGCTCGGGGTCGGATTCGGGCTCGACGTCGGCGTCGGGCTCGGAGAGGGACTCGGTGCCACGGACGCACCCAGCGTTTCAACTTTAAAATTTTTAAATTTCAGATTCGCATTGTCCCCGCGAATCCCCACTTTTCCGGGGCCGGTAATGGGTGGGCCGCCAATGTGTCCATCGTCGGTCGCGCTGATAAGAAGCGTGCTACCGCTGAAAAGCTCAATGGTCACTGTGCCGTTGGAATTGGTTTTTACCGTGGCCTTGACTTGTTGCCAGGTGTTATAGGGCACCGCGTGCGGAACATACGGCGTCAGCTCATAATACGTTCCCCCGTTGGAAGGCCCGCCGGGGACTTTCTTTTTAATGACAACCGTGTTGTCGCGGCGATTGATGCTCGCGTAATAAAGCTGGTATTCGGTTTGATAGTGCAACCAAATATGAAGACCGTCCCAATCCACCGGAGGAGTTGCGTTCGAGGAATTAAGACCTTGGTTTAAAAGGTCGAACGAAACGGCGACATCTCCAAAATCGCCTCGTTTCGTATTGAGCCGGAATATTGAAGAGTTATTCCCGTTGCTCGAGTTGACGTTCGGAGCGGTGTCGTTTGGAATGCCGGTCCAACCGGCGTTTCCGCTGCAGAAGAAAGAACCGCTGTCCATTTCCCAATTGGGATTGGTGAAAATACCGGGCGACCCGGCATTCCAAAACGCGTACTCGTTAGTAATAAGCCCATCGGGATACGGGAACGTATCGTAAAGCAAAACATCCGCGGAAGCGGAGCTGGCGAAGATGAAAGCGCAAACGGTGAGACCTGCAAGTCGATTGATTTGTTGGCGAACTTTTTTCATGCCAACAGTCTAAACCACGTTTTTCCACCGAATTAGAATTTCGTTATTTTATCCACCTTTCCCGAAGGAAAAATCAATTTTCGCGGTAGGATGTCTGATGGTGAGGTCGCGAGATTTTTATTCCCGCGATTTTGCAAATCGTGTTATTTGCGATGTTGTATTGCAGGCGCGAGCGTTCATTCCATGTGCCGTCGCGAAGCTCTTTTTGAATTTCGCGCGCGATCTCGAGCGGCGCCCATCCGCGCTTGCGATGCAGTTGCGCGTAGCGGCGAATCCAGCCGTTTCTCTGTTGAAGTGGCCCGTCCGCTTCGCGGCGGCGGCGAACAATTCCATACGGTGTGTGGGCCTCGGCCAGCGCCTTAATAAATTCCAAACACACCGCTTGTTCTTTCGGCGTGGACGCCACTTGCAAATTAAAAGAAGGGTTCCCTTCGGTAAGCCGGTCGTCGGCCTCGTACTTGAAGCAGGCGATCAATTCCCCATGAAGATGCAAAAAATCCTCGAGTTCGTTCCAGCGCCGTTCACGAACGGTTTTGGACGGTTCCCTTTTTGTTTTCCAGCCTTCAAGCGTTTGCCTGTACCGGAAGTTCAGATCCTTGAGTTTCCGCAGAATCTTGCGCAGCGCGTCTCCCTCGTCTACAAGCTGGTACGAAACGCGGATTCGCGTGGGCCCCTTGTGGGCCGACGGATGCGCATAAGCGTAATATTTGACCAGCGCACCCGATAACGATTTGGAATATTCGATCACAGACTCCTGCATTTCAGATCGATATCCTTTCGCCTCGAGATTGGCGGCAAAAGACCCAAGGTCTTCAATCAAGAAAAAATGGACGGACATATCATTTAATAATCGCGACTTTTCCTTTGGTTTCGTGGCCGCTCGGGTCCGTCACAAAATAAAAATAAAAACCGGAAGACACAGTCTCGTCGGAATCGTTGGTCAAATCCCATGTAGCGGACCCCAGCGGCGCTGGGATCGATTTTATCCATCTCGACGATAAAGTGTAAAGCTTAATCGTCGAATCGTTCGGAAGAAAATCGAAAGTAATGGGAAGCCCTTGGTGCGATCCGGCCCTCCATGGATTGGGAAACACGTGGACTTGACTAAGATCGGAAATCGGGGCAATCGGGGAAACCGGCGGGGCGGCGACACTGCCTTGCTTAATCAAAAACGGAAGGGAATTCGAGGCGCCGACAGAATCAACGACGGTGATGGTCGCTGTCCCCGGCGTTATGACATCTCCCGCGGAAATGGCCGCGCGGGCCTGAGTGGAACTTATTACGGAGGTAGGCCGGGGCAACCCATTCCAGTGCACCACCGCATCCGGCCTGAAATTTTCTCCCGCGACGACGAGACTAAAGTTCGGCGAGCCGGCGGTGATGGAATCCGGATCAAGCGATGAAAGCGCGGGAGAAAGAGGCGTGACGATCGCAACAGTTTGAGGCGAAGAAAAACCTCCGCCCGGCGGCGGATTAAAAATCACGACGGCGGCCGTTCCCAAAGAGGCGATGTCCGACGCTGAAACGGTGGCGGTCAACGTGGTCCCATTTAACACCGTGGTGGGATGGACCGCTCCATTCCAAAGCAGCAGCGAATTAGAAAGAAAATTCGAACCGGTGGCGGTCAGCGTAAAATCGCTTCCGCCCACAAAAACAGTCGCAGGCGAAACCGATGCCAAGACCGGCGGTGGATTCACAAATGTAACGGTAAAAATTTGACCGGCCGAAAGCCCGCCTCCGGGAGGCGGATTAAAAACTGTGAGCAACGCCTGCCCCGGCACGGATACGTCACCCGCTGGAATATTGACGCGTAAGACCGTATCACTGACGAAAGTCGTGGGCCGGTTTTGTCCGTTCCAACGGACAACCGAAGAAGTCACAAAATTCGAGCCCATCAATGTCAATTGAATATCTCCCGCTCCCGCACTGACAGAGACGGGCGAAATGGAACTCAGAACGGGCGGTGGATTTTGAGCTCCGTTCGGATTAACGGCATTGACCGAAACCCAATTCCAAAAATTGGGATCGCCCACGCCCAATTGCCAAACATCTATTTTTTGTACGCCTTCGCTTTGAATGATCGCCACTTTCGCAAGCAGGCTTTGACTATCGTCAAACCAAATTTGGTGGGAAACGCCGCCTTCGTCGTAATTGGCCCTTAAAACTTGGGAAACCGGATCCCGGAACGGCGTCACGTTATGGAGCCGGGCGATTTGGTTCGCTTCCTCATAACTGAGAAATTGCCCAGGCCCATTCTCCGGCCAGTCGAAACCAAACTGCGTCAAAACAACGTGAAGCTTTTGCGAGGGAATCTCACTGACGGCGAGTTGTACGATATCGTGCACCTTGTCCAGTGGCGCCGACGGCCCGGGCGGACTTGCGCCAAATGAATAATAATAGGTCATGATTTTCATGATATCCACGTACGGCTGGATCGCCACCCAATCAATCGCCTGACCGCGCGGGCCGTCATCAGTGCTGGTTTTGGGCTGACATATTACCGACAATAATTTTCCGGGAGGAAGCGCGGCGCGCAGCTCCTGAATAAATTGCGTGAAATGAGGCCGGGTTCCCGTTAACAGTCCTTCGTAATCAATATCGATGCCGTCCGCGCGCGCGCTCAACGCGACGAGTTGTTGAATATGCGCGGCCCGCTTGGCGGGATCCGAGAGAACGCGCAAGATCAGTTGTCCGTTGTGTTGTTGCGGCGGATTGCTTTCAATATCGTTCACGATCGTGATGAACACGGGCCTGCCGGCATGCGGCGTCGTCATTAATGTGTTCAGTTCGGTATCCACCCACGGCTGAGCGGGACGCAAATTGTCATTGGTATCAAAATCATAAGCGAATACCGCGACTGACGTAAAATTACGGCCGAAAGCGTCCAGCGTCTGCTCTTGCCGGATCTGATAGGACAACCAACTGCTGATTTCAACGGCAGGCAATAAGGAAGGCGTCGCCAAAAGAAGAACGGGAAGAACCCATCGCTTCATTGTTCACGCCCCCATTGAAACAAAAACGAAAAATAATGGGCGTCTCCCAAATCTCCCATGGGAACCCATGCATAATCGAACATTTGGCCGGCCAGCATGATGCCGATGCCGGCCGTCAATCCCGCCACGCCGGATAATTCTTTGGTGTTGTCCGTCCGGTATCCTACGCGCATCGATAAAACCTCGCCGATTTTCCACTCCAGTCCGGATTGACCGCTCAAAGAACCGTCCTTCAAATACGTTCCTTGGAGCGCAACCGTCCACGCGTCGATGAATTGATACGCGCCGCCCAGCCGAAACGCGAGCGGCAACGCGTCACCTTCCTGGATAAATTTTAATTTGCTTCCGATATTCGATACGGTCGCCGCCAAACGGAGGTTTTCGTTTGGACGAATCATCGTTCCGGCGTCCCCAGCAAAAGCCGTGGCGCTTTCATCGGCAATTTTGGATTGAATAAATCGTCCTGCCACGCCCAAGGAAACCATGTTCGTCAGACGGTGCCCGTAGGCGAGCGAGGCCGCCAAATCCGAACCCGAAAAACTGCCGATGGAATTGCCAGCGAGATCCGTCGATGGAATATCTCCGGGACGCAAATATTGAGCGGAAGCCCCTAACGATCCCCGCTTCGATAAAGGAAATGCCACGGAGGCGAACTCATAGGCGACCGAATCAATGGTTTCGACATGCATCGCTGCCAGTTGGGGGTTGGTTAGGAAACCCAAGCCGCCGGGATTATAGACCGTCGCATAGGCGTCTGAGGCCAGCGAACTATAGGCTCCTCCAAGAGCCGCCGGGCGGCCTCCCAACGGAATGTTCAGAAAATCGGCGCCGTCTTTACCGGCAAACCCCCACGAATCGGTCCCAACGAGCCCCACGGAGAGAATGGAAAAAACGAGAAGCGATGGGACGGAGGTGCGTTTCATTGGAGCAACGCGCGCTCAGCTTGGCTATCCAAGTAAGTAAACACTTCATCGGCCACTTCGAGCGGGCGAGCCCACAGGTCTCTTTTGGTGTAGTTCAAAACAGGAAGCCCTAATTCTTCCAACCGTTGCCGCTTGTCTTCTCTTATCTCGCACTCCACCGCCGCTTGGTAATTGTTTTTTCCGGCATTCAGGGACACCAGGAAATCGACATTAATTCCATCGACGCGCTTTTGACATTCAATCGAAAACTTGTTGTCGGCAATGCTACGGTTGCGTTCGCAATACCAAAGCGCCAAAAACATCATTTGCTCGGGGACCGGGAGATGTTCAAAGGTAGGGTGACTGATCTTCAAAAAATATTCAGTATCAATAAAAGACTTTTGATGTTTTACCTCTTCTTGGACAAGCGCTTTTGAGAACTCCTTCACTTTTTCATCCAGCCTGTCCATTCGGGCTCTTCGTTCTTGGACTTCTTGTTGAATCGAAGTCTTAAATAAATATTTCATCCGCCTCTCCTAAGAAGCACAATACACGCATATGTCTCTTAACGCTTAGACGATTGAGGAGGTAGGACGGTTGCAGGTCGGGAAAAAATAAGAGGCGAGGCACCTACTTGAACGCAATGGAGATTATTAATCTATAAGGACGAAAGTGACTAGTTAGAGGGTTGAAGATCCCATTGAAGTAAGTAGGGCGTCTCGGGTAAGCCAGGGGGCGGATATTTCCGAAGGTTGGGATCGACGGCCCAAGTGATTCCCTTGCCGAGAGCAATGTCGAAAGGAGGCGCCCCGTTAATATCGAGGGACTGTGACTCCACACCCGCAAGCTGGGCACGGGCCCCAGTGAACACAAAATTCGCATTTCTGTACCCGTTAAGAGGCATAAGGCGTTCCCGTTCTTGAAACAACACGCCATGAACAAGAAAGTCTCCGGGTAAGTCTTTTTGCAAGAAAATCTGGTTCTTCGCTAAGAGTGCAACAGAATAAGCGGACTGGGCATTATCTCCTACAGGGTAGATCAAATTATCTTGCACATAAATGTTTCCTCCCGTTGATGACCCCGGATCCCCGCCCGCGACCACGGTGACCCGACATCCGACAGTGCCAGAAACGTTGAAATTCGCCCCTTTTGCATACAGGATCGTCTTAGGGTTAAGAGGCAGCGACGTCTTGTAGTTCGACATCACCTTGCAATCGGTCGTACCGGCTTTATAACAGATGCGCGCTGTTGGAGCCACCTGCGTGGAAAAAATGATGAACGCAGTAATTGTGGTGCGCAGGATCGTGTATTGACTATTTTCGTAATAGTTTAGGTCCAAAGGTTGTTTAACAATCTGGGGGGCCCATTTATTCATGTTGCCGTTAATCGTCAATGAACCGCTGCCTTGCTTTTTTCCCCGGAGGAACACATTTCCGTTGACGGTGGCCGATTTACCGGAGTTTACGGTCAAGTTTCCAAGAACAACCAATGGACCGCCGTCAAATTTAATATTGCTCGCGTTGATGATCATATTTCCTCTCGAAAGGAAGGGACCTTTATAGGTCACATTGTTTACTCCGATGGTAGGAGCGTCATCCGCCGTCCCGTAACGAACCAAATCGGACTCAAACAGAAAGGTGGCGGTCAATTTTTGTTTGGCTTCCTGGTTGCCGGCGAACTGTCCAACGGCGGTGATTGAAACTGTGTTCAGATCTGGATGAGGCGTGGCTTGCGCCTGGGTGACACTCGTTCCTACGGTCATGGCAGCCCGGTTCAGCCATGTCTGATTATAGTGATCGTCGTAAGTTGAGTTGGCAAATTGCCGCAGGAAATCTTCCGCCGAACTATTGGCGGCGCCCGTGTTGCTTTTTTTCCTGGTGTTCGCGATTGACGCCCGTTGGACCTGGCGGATTGAACGGGCCAACATTAGCAGCAGCGGAATCGCCATCACCGCAAAAAACAAAACGAGAAGCATCGCGATGCCCTTCCTTCGAGAACGAACGGTGATCATTAGTCCGCTCCCTTTTTCGCCGCCACGAGCGGCGGTGAGATTTCCGAGTCCACCACGTAATCAGCCTGCTTCTCGTAGGCCGATTTCTTTATGGTACCAGACAGAATCTCTAAGTGAACCCGGATGGAGGTCACCAGCGCAACCTCGGCCGGCTTGGACAAGACGCCGTCCCCTTCGCCGGCATCATTGGTGCCGGGATCTCCGTCATCTCCCACATCCATTTCGTTTTGATCAATGACACCATCAATGGGACCGGTATCCAAATTCATACCTTCATCGCTGGCCTTATTCCCGAAATACGTGAAACTCGAGAAATAAACACGGTCGACAATCTTCTTTTTCGGCGTCCAATTCACGTCGTTGCTACCGCCGTCGCATGGGATGGTCGAGCAGGCATAGTTCTCTTGTTTGAAGATTGCGTGGAGAACAGGGTCGTAATAGATTTTCACTTCCATATCGACGAGCCCGTCGTTATTGTCATCGTCATCCTTCAGGTTATAACCGTATTGCCATGACGGCTTTAGATTCCCGCCAGTCATCCATGTAGCGGGATCGAGAGCATCCCCATCGACATCCGGGCTGCTTGAAACGTTCAGCGCAAAGCCTGGAGCGTGGGATGAATCGCAAATGAACCGCACTTCGGTCGGCGTGGTTTTCGTGAACTGGTTCGCCGCATAGATTTCGTGCTCCAATACCATGAAAGCGCGCTGCGCCACCATGGTCGAATCGACGTTGACGCGCGTTTTCATCACTGCGGTGCTCACCAATCGAATCAACAGCGCTCCGGCCAAAGTGATCACACTCAATAGAACCGAAGCGATCATCAACTCCACCAAGCTAACGCCCCCGTTATTTGAGTTTTGTTTCATGAGCAAAAAAACCAACTTGTCTGCGCCTTTAATCCGGCGCGATCGGTCACACTGAGGGTAGCGGTTGCGCATCCGCCAAACGCCGGATAGACGAGGTTGTCCGGATCCGTTTCATCCGTTACCGCAACGACTTTTCGATCAAGCGGCGTGTAATGCGCAATAATGCCGCCGACCCCCGTAATCGTGAGGGTCATTCGCGGCGTTAGCGCGATGTCGCTCACATTCGGCGTCACTGTCGTATCATCTATTACGGTCGCGCCAATTTTCAAAACCCCATTCGAACGATTAGCGAATGTATTCGTGATTATCGGTGCGTGCTTATCGAAGATCACATTGCGTGTGACAATCGGCGAATATTGGTTGCCGATGGTCGCCCAAAATTTGAGCAAGTTATTTCCTTCATCGAATGAAAAATTCGTAATCGTCGCTAGAAAATAACCGGTCGTACCGACGGTGACTGTCACCGTCGAGGTCTTAAAATTGACGGAAACGCTGGCGCCCGGCGGCGGTCCCTGCCCAGCAATGACAAAGGAGTGGTCATTGGGATAAAGAGTGGGCTCCATCCCCTTGGGATAAACCGGGTTATACGTATTGATGTTCGTTATGGTGTTGTTCGGATCTTGATAGACGCAGGCGCCGATCGCGGGCCGAATAATAGTTAGCGTGAGCGATTCATCGAGCGATGTTCCCTCCCCCAGCGCGAAAACCTGCGATTGCGCCTCCGTTTTTACGACTTTTCCATTTTTGTAAAGAGTGACCGTTACCTGCCTCATGTGTGTACTCGGGACTTCGGATTGCCATTGGTTATTGATCAAGTAAATATCGTTGCAATCATGATCCCCGTTTAAATCGTTGAAACGAATCAGCTTATTGATTTCATCGCTGTCATCAATGCCATTGCCGGGACCCGGGCTTTTGCAGGTTCCGGTGGGAGTTGGAGAGGGAGGTGATCCGACGTTATCGACAAATGCGCTCAACGTATCGCTGTTCTTTCGAAGGTACGTTATCTTAAGGGTAAACCGGTCATATCCATTAGCAAGAACGGTTTTATTGATGTCGTCCAGCACGCCCAGGTAGGGATAAACGCTCTTCGTCGGCAGGTAGAAACCGCCCGTCGAATTTAACACGTTGTAATTTCCGCTGAGCCCATAATTGGCACTGGAACTGTCCACATCGAACAAATAAAAAAAATCGATGTTTTTAAGACGCGCCATGATTAGCTGGTTCGTTTCCTGAGCGGAGTATTTCTTTCGCGCCGACACGGCCGCATTCATAGACGCCCGAACCATCATGACGGCCGCCCCTGCCACCAAAAGCAACACCGCCATCGCGATCACCGCTTCTACAACCAAGAGACCGGATCGGGCGCGATTTTGCATGAAGCTCTCGTTACTGCGCCTGGACCGTGTCGCTTGGAGTTTGAGGGCGCGTCGAGGTATTAAATCCGGCCTGTTCCGCCTGCGGAGTTAGGATCGAATTTTCCTTCGCCCCTGCGAAGAGGAACACTCCATGATATTGCATATCCCCACCGTTAACAGCATCTTGATTGCAGTTATAATCGCCGGGATTGTTCACTGGATCCCACGTCCACGGGAAATAACAGACCGTGAACCAATATTCATAAAAGTACATTGTGGGATTTCCTGTGTTCTTATCCACAGCAGGAAGCTCGTCGCAATGGAGATCGTTAATGAGGTCTATGTTCGGCCCGTAATTCTGATACCCATCCGGATTATAATAAGAATTATCGCGCCCATATTGATCCACCGTTTCCGGTCCTCCGATAGAACCATCATGGTCAGAGCCGGAATTGTTCGCAAAGTTAATTGAATCAATTTCAGTCCCATCGTTGGCCCAAACTGGGCAAGGACCTTGCCAGTGCAGCACACCAACGCCATCAAAGAAAGCATTCGCAAACCCATAGGTGCCACCACAATGAAATTGCCCCGTTACAAAAATATTCACGCCCCACCAAGGGGGCCAAGGACCGTTAACCATATCATAAGGTCCACTGGGCGCTGCCGGGTCTCCTCGGGGCCCAGCCGAAATCTGAAAGTTGCTTCTTTGATTTGAACAAGGGGCCGGTTGATAGCCGGCGCCAAGGCCAGGATTAGTTCCGAAATCTGATGTTTGGGTGACGCCCACTTCATCTGCCCCTAACGCGACGTTTTCTACGGAGAAGGGAAAAATAATAAAGGCCAAGACAATTCTCAATTCAAAAAATCTGGCATTTCTTAGAGCGTATTTGAATCCATCCATATCTGCCCTCCGCGTCCCTATTGCCTTCCGCCCTGCTAATCATTCAATATGCAACCTTTTTGCCAGCTGTAAGGGGACGCCAAAAATCACTCTTTCGAAGGATAACCCCAGAGCTTGGAGGTGACAAGATGCGTTTGTGGTTTATGCAATGGATCGGCGAAGCGAAAAAAGGCTCGGAAAGACAGTGGGAAATTAGATTTTGACGAGACGGACGTCGAGGATGGAGGCGTTCGTGCGGATCGCTTCGAGCACGTTCGCGGGCACATGTTCGTCGACGGTAAGAATGCTGACCGCTTCTCCCCCCGCCGAGCGGCGGCCCACTTCGTAACCGGCGATGTTTATGTTGGAGGCGCCGAGAATGGTGCCCACAAACCCGACCACCCCGGGACGGTCTACGTTGGTAAACATAATCATGTTACCTTCGGGAACGATGTCGAGCGTAAGATCATCGATTTCAAGAAGGTGAGGCTGGTCGGTGCGGAAAATCGAGCCCGCCACTTTGCGGCGCGTGCGGCCGGCCTCGATTTCGATCGTCAAAAGACCGGTGTATTCTTTCGAATCCGGCTGGGCGACTTCGGAAATCGCCAAGTTGAAATCTTTGGCTTTTGCGAGCGCGTTTACCGGAGAAATCCCCGAGGTGCGCACCGACAAAATTCCGGCAATGGCTTCGGCAGTGAGCGGCGAAAGATTAATCCGGCTCAAGGTGCCGGCGCCGGTCAGCGTGACTTTTTTGATGGGACCATCCACAATCTGGGCAATGAACCGCCCCAAGCGGTTCGCGAGAATAGAGTAAGGTTTTACTTCCGGCGGAAGACCGGCCGGCAAATTCAAAGCGTTGCGAGGAACTCCCTTCTCAAAATATTCCACAACCGCTTCCGCCAATTGGACCGCCACTTTGGATTGCGCTTCTTCGGTCGAGGCTCCCAAATGCGGCGTCGCGATCACGTTCGGATGTTTCGCGATGTCCCAATAGGTCGGCGGCTCCGTTTCGAACACATCGAGCGCGGCGCCTTTCACATGCCCCGAATTAAGAGCGTCCAGCAGCGCTTTCTCATCAATGATCCCGCCGCGCGCAACGTTAATAATGCGTACGCCGTTTTTCATTTTGGCGATGGTTTCGGCGTTAATCATATTCTTCGTCGTCGCCGTGAGCGGAACGTGCACCGAAATAAAATCCGATTCTTTCATGACTTCTTCGACCGACGTAAGTTTGATGCCCACAAGCCGGCACCACTCGGTGTCCGCCATCGGATCGTGCGCGATCACGCGCATCTCAAGCCCGATCGCGCGCGACGCCACCTCGCGTCCGACGCGTCCCAGTCCAACCAGGCCCAGCGTTTTACCGACGAGCTCCGAGCCCACAAATTTTTTCCGGTCCCATCGGCCCGCTTTCATGCTCGCATCCGCCGCCGAGACGTTGTGCGCAAGCGCCATTATCAGGCTCACCGTGTGCTCGGCGGCCGAAACCGTATTTCCGCCCGGAACGTTCATCACGATCACGCCCTGCTTGGAGGCGGCCGCCAAATCGATATTGTCCACGCCGACGCCGGCGCGGCCGACGAGTTTTAAAATTTTGCCCGATTCAAGAACGGTCGGCGTCACTTTCGTTTCGGAACGCACCAACAGAACCTCGGCGGTGCTCACTTCGCGCAGAAGCTCTTCGGGTTTAAGACCGGGCTTAATCACCACGTCGAACTTGGAATTCGCGAGAAGAGGAGTAAGCCCCTCTTTTTCGATCGGATCGGAGACGAGAACTCTCACCATGGCTTAGACCAGCGCCGCTTCGGCGGCTTTGGCGGCCTTGCCCGGCTCCGGGATTTTGTAGCCCATATCTTTGAGCGTATTCTCGAGGGCGGCAAGTCCGATGATGGTGTCGAAGCTGTCCATATAACCCATGTGCGCCAAGCGGAATATTTTCCCTTTCAGATGATCCTGGCCGCCCGCGATCGATACGCCTTGGTCGGAAAGCATTTTCTTAATGAGCAGGTTTCCGTCGAAACCCTCCGGCAATTTGGCGGAAGTGAGGACCGCGCACGGCCTCGACGAGAACAAAGGAAAGCCGAGCGCTTTAATGCCCGCCTGCGTGGCGCGCATGAGCCGCTTATGGCGTTCCCACACTTTCTCGATGGTTTCTTCCTGAATCATTTTGAGCGCCTCATTCATACCGCAGAAAAGTGACACGGCGGGCGTCCACGGCGTTTCGTTTTCCTTGATGGATTTGCGAATCGTTTTGAAATCCGAATAGAACTTAGGGCACTTGGAAGCTTCCACGTACTTCCAGGCTTTCTCCGAGAGCGAAGCCATCGCCAAACCGGGAGCGGTCATGAGCCCTTTTTGAGATCCCGACACCACCACATCCAAACCCCAGTCGTCTTGCTGAAGTTCTTCACCCGCCAAACCCGAGATGGCGTCCACGATAAAGATGGCAGCGGTTTTGGCCACAATCTTTGCAATCGCCGGAAGATCATTTACGGTTCCCGCCGAAGTTTCGGTGTGCTGCGTTAACACCGCTTTTACTTTCGGATGTTCCTTGAGAGCTGACTCCACTTTGGCCGGATCGACGGGTTTACCCCATTCTTCGCGCAGCGCGTGCACGTTTACGCCGAACGCTTCACAAATCTTGATCCAACGCTCACCGAACGAACCGACGGAAGCGACAATCACCTCATCGCCCGGGGATAGCGTGTTTTGAACCGCCGCTTCCATGGCTCCGGTGCCGGAACCGTTGATCATCAAAATATCGTTCTTGGTGCGGAATACATATTTAAGCCCTTGTTGAACGGAAGCGAAAATTTCTTGGAATTCTTTGGTCCGGTGATGAAGAATCGGTTCGGCGGATTTGGCGGCGACGCGAGGCGGTACCGGCGTGGGACCAGGGGTGAGCAAGTAATATTTCTTCATAACTCTTTTTGAATCTCCTCTATTTTAGTTGGCTTCCGCGATATGCGTGGATTTGCGATGAGGCAAAATGGCTTTGACCGACGAACTTTGCAACGCGCGGGCAAAAACGTCATCAATGGTGTCAACAGGTATCAGTTTTAGCGCCTTTTGTACATTCTCGGGAATATCGGGCAAATCTTTTTCGTTGCCGCGCGGATAGAGAACTTCTTTGATGCCTTCGCGATAAGCGGCCAGCACTTTTTCCTTGAGGCCACCGATGGGAAGCACACGGCCGCGCAGCGTCACTTCTCCGGTCATGGCTACATCTTTACGGACCGCGCGGCCCGAAAGCGCGGATAAAACCGCGGTGGCCATCGCGGTGCCGGCGGACGGGCCGTCTTTGGGAACCGCGCCTTCTGGAATATGCACATGCAAATCGGTTTTATTAAACGATTTTTGGCGCAGTCCCAATTTTTCACCGCGCGATTTGACCAAGGACAGCGCCGCCTGGGCGGATTCTTGCATGACATTGCCCAGTTTGCCGGTCAAAATCACTTTTCCTTGGCCGGGCATGGTCGTCACTTCGATGGTCAACGTTTCTCCGCCATGATCGGTCCAAGCGAGGCCGGTGGATATGCCTACCGAATTCACAGTAATTTTTTCGCGCAAGTATTCAGGCGCTCCCAAAAATCCGTTTAAGTCCTTAAGCGCCACCACCACTTTCTTCGACGTCTCCGTTCCGTTCTGAACCAGCGCGACCGCCACTTTCCGGCATATTTGCGCAATCTTCCGGCCCAAATCGCGCACGCCGGCTTCATGCGTATACGAATGGACAATTTTTCGCAGCGCCTCTTCTTCCACTTTGAGGCTGGAAGCGGCCAGCCCGTGTTCTTTCAGCGCCTTCGGAATCAAAAATTGATTGGCGATCGCCACTTTCTCGTCGGTGGTATACGCCGAAAATCGGATCACTTCCAAACGGTCCTGCAGCGTGTGCGGGATGCTGTAAAGAGAATTGGCGGTCGCGATAAAAATAATTTGCGACAGATCAAACTCCACATCGAGATAATGATCGACGAAATTTTTGTGCTGTTCCGGATCGAGCACTTCCAAAAGCGCGGCGGCCGGATCTCCCCGCCAGTCGGAGCTCATCTTGTCGATTTCATCCAACAAAATAACTGGGTTGCGGGTTTTTACTTTGCGCAACGCCTGAATGAGCCGTCCCGGCATCGAACCGATGTAGGTGCGCCGGTGCCCGCGAATATCGGACTCGTCGTGAATGCCGCCCAAGGAAATGCGTACGAACTGCCGGCCCATCGCGCGGGCCAGCGATTTCGCGACCGAGGTTTTCCCCACACCGGGCGGACCCACAAAGCAAAGGACGGGGCCTTTGATTTCTTTCGTGAGCCGGAGTACGGCCAAATATTCGAGCAGCCGCTCTTTCGGTTTATCGAGCCCAAAATGATCTTCGGTGAGAATCTGCCGCGCATGTTTGACATCGACATCGTCGGTGCTAAGCGTATTCCACGGCAGCGACACAATCCATTCCAAATAACCGCGAATGACTGTAGCTTCCGGCGAGAACGGCGCCATTTTTTCAAGCCGGGACAATTCTTTCAGCGCGGTTTCTTCGGTGGAGGCCGATAATTTTAAATCTTTGATTTTCGTGCGCATGTCGTCCAGCTCTTTGCCGTGATCGTCTTTCTGCTTGAGTTCCTTTTGAATCGCGCGCATCTGTTCGTTCAAGTAATATTCTTTTTGATTTTTTTCGATTTGGCGGTGCACGCGCGTCTGGATTTTCCGCTCAATGTTGAGGATTTCAATTTCGGAATCGAGAATCTCAACCAGGCGCGAAAGCCGTTTGGGGATCTCGACGGTTTCCATTAAATCTTGTTTCTCTTCAATACTGATAAGAAGCGCATCCGACACCAAATCGGCCATCTTGTCGACCGAGGGAGTCTGGTGAGCGGCCGCCGGCGCCTCCAGCGGCACGCGGCCGATTTTCCGCACGTATTCGTCGAATTTCCGCAGCACCATGCGCCGCATCGCCTCTAAATGGGTGGCGTCTTCATCGGAGGTGGACGGCGTTTCAACCAGTTGAACATCGCCCCACAAATAACCGTCGAGAAACGTCATGTCGACCAGTTTCGCGCGCGAGCGGCTTAAAACGCGCACCCGGACGGTTCCATCCGGCATATTGATGATTTGGAGAACCTCGGCGAGCGTCCCAAATTCAAAAAGATCGCTGCGGCCCGGCTCTTCGACTTTCATGTTGCGTTGAGCCGCCACAAAAATTTGGCGGTCGCCTTTAAGCGCGGCTTCCACCGCTTTGATGGAACGCGCACGGCCCACCACCAACGGAACATGCAAGTTTGGAAAAAGCACGCGATCGCGCACCGGGAGCACCGGGCAACGCAACAACGATGGCGAGACGGTCATTTTTTCCATGAAGGGATTTGTTTTTTAGGCGGATTGACGCTCGGCGTCTCCGTACAATCGCACCGGCAATTTTTCCTTGCGAACGACCGCTTCATCGATGACCACTTTGCGCAAGTTGGTTTGCTCAGGCAATTCATACATGAGATCCAGCGTCAATTCTTCAATGATGGAACGGAGTCCGCGCGCGCCCGATCCGCGCTTGAGCGCGATTGCGGCGATTTCTTTGAGCGCCTGCTCGGTGAATTCGAGGTCGACCCCTTCCAGCTTGAACATCTTGGTAAATTGTTTGATAAGCGCATTGCGCGGCCGGGTGAGAATGTCCACCAGCGCGCCCAAACCGAGCGGTTCGAGCGTGGTCACCACCGGCAAACGACCCACCAACTCCGGGATTAATCCAAACGAGTTGAGATCTTCCGGCTGCAAGAATTTTACGAGCTCACCATGCGGGACTTTCTTTCCGGCCTGCACATCCGCGCCAAAACCGAGGCCTTGTTTGCCCATGCGCGCACGGATGATGTTATCCATCCCCTCAAACGCTCCGCCGCATATAAATAGGATGTGCGTGGTATTCACCTGGATATATTCCTGTTGCGGATGCTTGCGCCCACCTTGCGGAGGCACGGAGGCTACGGTTCCTTCCAAAATTTTCAGAAGTGCCTGTTGCACGCCCTCGCCGGAAACGTCGCGCGTGATGGACGGCGAATCCGATTTGCGGGAAATTTTATCGATTTCATCGATATAGACGATGCCTTTTTCGGCGCGCTTTACATCATAAGAGGCGGCTTGCAAAAGACGCAGGATGATATTTTCGACGTCCTCGCCGACGTAACCCGCTTCGGTTAAGACAGTGGCATCCGCCATCGCAAACGGAACTTTGAGCAGTTTGGCCAACGTTTGAGCCAGAAGAGTTTTACCTGTGCCGGTCGGCCCCACCAAAAGAATATTGGATTTGGAAAGCTCCACATCCCCTTTGGCGCCGATTTTGTTCGCGCGCTCCACCAATTCCACGCGGCGGTAATGGTTGTAGACCGCCACCGACAAAATGCGCTTCGCTTTTTCTTGACCGATCACATACTCGTCGAGCGCGGTTTTTATTTGAGCGGGCGGCGGCAGCGTGCGGATCGCATGGCGTTGCTCTTCTTCGGAAATTTTCTGCAACAGCGCGTAGGAATTCCGTATGCATTCCTCGCACACATAGGTTCCTTGGCCGCCGATCAGCTTAAGCCCGTCGGATTTTCCTTTGGTGCAGAAAACGCACTGGGGAGAGTCCCCTAATCCAAAATTCGAGTCCATCACGATTCCCTCACTTCTTTTTACCGTTCAATTCAAGAATCTTCCGCGGCGTAATCACTTCATCGATGATGCCGTACTCCTTCGCTTGCGAAGCCGACATGTAGTAGTTACGTTCCATATCGAACATAATTTTATCCACCGGATGGCCGGTGTGCTTGGCCATGATTTCGGACAAACGCCTTTTGGTTTTAACGAGTTCGGTGGCTTCAATTTTAATATCGGTGGCTTGGCCGGAAAGGCCGCCGCCCGCCAATAGCGGCTGATGGATCATCACGCGCGAATTCGGAAGCGCGAACCGATGGCCTTTGGTTCCGGCGGTCAAGAGCACCGCGCCAAAAGACATCGCCATTCCCATGCAGATGGTCGTGATCGGAGACTTGATGTACTGCATCGTGTCATACACGGCCAGACCGGCGGTCACCATACCACCGGGGGAATTGATGTAGAGGTTGATTTGTTTATCGGGGTCCTCCGCTTCGAGGAACAAAAGCTGGGCGATGATAAGATTGGCCGAATCCGTGGTGACCGCGCCGCCGAAACCGCCGACGAAAATAATCCGGTCGCGCAAAAGCCGCGAGTAAATATCGTATCCAACAACAGCGCCTTGATTCCACCGTTCAATGATGGATGGAACTAACATTCGGCCTCCTTGCCCTGAGCTTATCGAAGGGCTTCAAATATCTTTCACCTTCGCGTTTTCGATCAACCACGTAAAAATTTTCGCTTCTCTGTTTTCTTTCTCGGCCGCCTCAATGGACTCTTCATCGGCCACCGCATTGAGAATATACGCTAAACGGACGTCTTTTTCTGCCTGCTTTTGAATTTCCGGCTTGGCTTTCTCCACCACTTTGTCGATTTCCGGCTTGGGAACTCCTTGCGACATAAGCCGGTGCGACTGGCGCTCAATCAAATGCTGAGTCTGCCGCTCGACCAAACTGGGCGGCACCGGCGACGGATGGTCTTCGAGCAGTTTTTCAATGATCTGTTTTTCCAAATCCAAATCCGAGGCGTACTTTTTCTCGCGCTCCAAATTTTCTCGAACCCGTGTCCGCAAAACGTCCAATGATTCGATTCCCAAATCCTTCGCGAACTCATCGTCCACCGCCGGAATATTTTTCTCTTTGATCGCGGTGATTTTAACTTTAAAAACCGCCTGTTTACCGGCCAGTTCTTTGGCGGGTGAATCTTCGGGAAATTTAACCGGAACATTGCGTTCTTCGCCTATCTTGGCGCCCGCCAACCCCTCGGCGAGGCCGGCGATCGTTTGCGGCGCCGACATGTCCATGAGAAAATTTTCAGCTTTCGCGCCGGCGATCGGCTTGTCTTCGATAAATCCTTCGTAATTGACCACCGCGAAATGGGTGCTTTTAAGCTCGGTGTCTTTGGATTCGACGAGGCGCGCGTTCATCTCGGCCAAGTTCGCTATCGCCTTTTGGAGTTCGTCATCGGAGAGCGCCGCGCTTTTGCGGTTCAGCTTAAGTCCTTTGTAATTGACGGCCTTAATTTGAGGAGAGGACTCCACTTGGAATTGAAATTGGAAGGGTTTCTCCGGAACAAACTTGGCTTCGCTGACCACCGGCGGCTGCACCGGGCTGATTTTTTTTGATTTGAGGGCTTCCGTCACTCCTTCTCTCATCAACAATTCTTGCGCGCGCTCATAGGCGGCAGCGCGGAAATTCTCTTTAACCATTTCGATCGGCGCTTTGCCGGGCCGGAATCCCGGCAGTTTGGCTTGATTCTGGACGTTCTTGAACGCTTCCTCGATTTTCTCTTTCACCTTGGAGGCGGGCAATTCCACCGCGAGCGTGTGCAAGCAGCCGTTTTCTGAAATGACTTTTACTTTGATGTCGCTTGTTAAACCTAACATATCAATCCTCTAATTCAGTTTTCGATACTTTGTAAGATCCCGTCCGTTCAGGGCGGGTGGCGGAACTGGCAGACGCGCGAGGCTTAGGACCTCGTGCCCGCAAGGGCTTATGGGTTCAACTCCCTTCCCGCCCAGTCTTCGCCAAACGACGGCTTCGTCTTGGCAAGCCCCCGTCTTCGCTCGCGTTCGCGAGCTTCGTCGTGGCAAGCCCCGTCTGCACGCGCGTTCGCGAGCGAAGACGGGACTTGTCACGTCGTAGCTGTCGTTTGGCGAAGACGGATGCGCCCGGCAGGACTCGAACCTGCGACCTGCTGGTTCGAAGCCAGACGCTCTTCCAGCTGAGCTACGGGCGCGGTTCGACTCGCTTCGCTCGCTCACCGCAGGCAAACCCGTCCATGAGTCGAACCGTCCTGAGCAAGCGTATTCTGCGAGTCGAAGGGCAAATCTATTCTTTCACAAACACAAACTCATTATTCCCCAGCGAATTTGTGATTTTTATCTTCAACAACTTAAAACCACGCTCTTCAAAAAATTTTGTAGCGGTCGCTACGCTGGCCACTTCAAACGGGAAGCCACCCAACCAATCAATCCAATCGTACCATAGAGACATGCCTCTATTTTTCCGTTTGTACTCCGCCCAGGCATTGGTGCCGGTGACGATACTCTTCAACACCGCTCTTAACGTAAAATACGGAACAAAAACTACCAGCACCAAAATCCGCCCGATAAGATTGGCACAATACGTTTTTTTGACCCGCCACCAAAACCGGGAGATCCGGCCTTGGTCGTTATAGAGCGCGATGAAAAGCTTTCCACCTTTTTTAACCGGCGTCCCGACCAGATCCAATGCTTTCCACATCTCTCCTGTATGATGCAAAACGCCCCACGAATACACTACATCAAACGGGCCCAAGCTTGAAATATATCCGGCATCGAGAGCCGAGCCTTGCTCAATCGTCCATTCCGAATCCATGGGGAAAAACCGCTCTTTAAGCCTCATCGCACAAGCGACCGATTGCGGATCATAATCCAACGAATGCACACGCGCGCCGAGCCGCTTGGCCGCCAATGAGAAAAGCCCGCTGCCAGATCCCACATCCAGAAACCGAAGTCCTTGTAATGACGGGAGATCCAACATTTCTTGAAGCGATTTTTCCGCCTCACGAATCCGTTCGTCGGTTAGAGTTGAAAGGAATTGGGCCCAGTTCTTACCAAAAGTGAACCGTTCCCCTTCTTTGACTTCCCTCTCGAAGGGGGTTATTGAACTGTTAGATTGCCGGTCTACGCTATTCAGATGAGTTACCCGAGGAAACCAGCTTAGCAAATCGAGAATAAAGCTCAAAAGACGGGCGTAGAACTAGTTAAATGCAATTAATGCGTCGATTCGTGTCGTTTTGTATTCTTTTTTTTCCTGTTGTTTCCCCAAGTTTCTGCGCTGAACCTCTGACAGGCCGCATCGGCCACATCTATATCGATCGCGAAGACGTCTTCAACACATCCGACCCCACCCAGAAAGCGGCGTTGTATCGCATCGCCAATGCGATCCATATGAGGACCCATGAACAAGTGGTTCGCCGGGAACTTCTTTTCAAACCGGGAGACGCTTACAATCCAAGGCTGATAGAAGAAACCGAACGCAATTTGCGGCGCTTTTCGTTTTTTAGAGAAGCGAAAATAGAACCGGTTCAAAATGAAAATGGCGACATCGACATTAATATCATGACCAAGGACACATGGACGCTCGAACCGCAAGCGGGTTTCAGCCGCGTCGGCGGGCAGAATAAATCCAAAGTCGGGGTCTTGGAACGTAACTTGCTCGGGACCGGAAAAAGTGTCAGCGCTTTCTATAATCAAGACCAACAAGGGACGAACCGTACCTTCACGTACCATGACCAACAATTTTTTGGCCGACATTTGGATTTGACCGGCGGATATGTTGACAGCCAAGATTTCCGGCAATATGGCGGTTCGCTATCCCACCCTTTTTATTCCACGCTGACTCCTTATTCCTTCAGCGTTTCCGAATTTTTCACTGATGAAGAAGTTCCCTTTCTTGTCGATGCCAATGAAACAGGGCGATTCGAACGTGAATCGCGCGTGTTTGATGCTTCGATCGGCCGTTCCTTCAGCCCGAACACGCACCGAACCCTCCAAGGGACTATCGGCTATCACCATGAGAGCAAACAATACATGAGACTGGCGGGAGATTTGAACGATTCATTAAAGCCAAATTCCGAATTGAGCCTCATCGTTCCAGGACTGGCATGGCAAAAAATTAATTTCATTACCGAACGCCACATTGAAAAATCCGATCGCGACGAAGATTTTAACCTTGGGGCCGGTGTGAATGGAAACATTGGTATTGGCGAAGATTTTAAAAGGCCCGGCGTCGTTCAAGTTCTACCCAAACTGGGCGGACAAATCGGACATCAATGGTCTCCGGGACATTTCGCCATGTTAAACGGCAATTATCATTCTCGCTTAGCTGATGATGAGACCAACGATTTGCTGGCCCATCTGGATTTGCAGTATTTCAATCGCGTGCGTCCCTGGAGCACCTTGGCGGGCCATGTTTTTTATGATCATGGATACCAGCTCGATCCGGAAAACCGCCTTTTATTGGGAGAAGATACCGGTCTGCACGCGTATCCCATTGGAAAATTTGCAGGAGAAAGACGGTTTCTTATGAACTTCGAGGACCGATTCTTCTTCGCCGATGATGTGTGGCATTTGGTGTCCTTCGGTGCGACGACTTTTTTTGATTCGGGCTATGCGTGGGATCCAGGCGAAACGTTTAAATTGCGCAGCGCCATCGGCGCCGGACTGCGAATTTTCTTTACCCGCTCCAGCCGAAATGACCCGGTGCGGATCGATTTGGCCTATGCGCTCAACAACAACGGGAAAAGTTCTCCTCTTGTCCTTTCCATTCGTTCCGGAATAAAGTTTGGAGAGGATTCGGCAACGCGTCGAATCGATCAATGATCGAGAAAATCCAAAAAACCTTAGCGGCGGCTTTGTTGGCGTGTTTGATTCCGGCGACCGGCGGGGCCGCCATCCAAAACGCGCCGGCGGAAGACATCGACTACATGGCCGAACATTTGCCGGAAGCCGCGATGAACAATCGCTACCTCACGCTCCCTTACGCGACGCCGCAATTGAATAAAGGCCAGTGGAGTTTCATATGGCAGCCCGGTTACAGCGGCACGAACGTGGATTTTATTAACTTGAACGGATGGCTCTTTTCTGCGAGCGCCGGCTACGCTATGAACGACCGTTGCACGGTTCGCGCGTTGGGATTTTTCGATAAGCTTCGATTCTCAGGCGGAAGCGGCCAAAAGATCATGAACCCGCTTTTTCTCAAGCCCACGCCGCTGGACTTGCCGGAATACGCCAATTTTTCAAACCCGAGAGGAGACTATCTTCACTATGGTTTTGGAGCTGCTGTCGATTGGACGTTCTTAAAAAATTCCGAGCGGCATTCGTATTGGACATCCACGTTCGAAGTTTTGTGGGACCGCTTGGATTTGCGGCATTACGCGTTTGACTATCAACTTTTGACCGGCGCCGATGCCGGAGCGTCCGGCGTTCTTGATCACAGCGCTACCTATGATTACATCACGCCGCTATTTTCCCTGCAATATACCAAGCATGTGGGAAACCGATTTGCGCTCTCCCCGCGTTGGGTGACGGGCGTCCCGATCCCCAAGCGGTCCTGGGTGGGAAGATTAACCGGACCGGGTTTTGATGTGAGCGGGGACACGAACTCCGTTGGCAACGGCAAACACATGGGCGATCCATTTTCTGGGTTTGGACTAGCGGTCCAACATCTTCCATCGGGGCTCGCGATCGATATCGGAGCTACCGTCAATCAATTCTTCCTGGAAAAGAAAGTTCACAAAGGCATCGACCACGATGTCGTGGTGAGCGTCAGTTGGAGTTTTCTAAGCGTTCAGCGAAACGACGTGCGCTGATTCAAGCTGTTCGGACACCGGCACAACCATTAATCCTGGCAGCAGCGAATAGATCACGAACCGGACCAATTCGTCGTGCATGTCGATCTGATCGGGCATCGCGGTGTACAGATTGAACCGGAGGCCGTTGTTCGGCGGAAAGACCGCGCCCTGTTTGCGGGCTTCGTTCAAAATATCGCTCGGTTTAATCAACGCCCTCGCCGGCACTTGAACGATGGTAACGCCTTTGGCGAGATAAGCGGACATTTTGGCCGGATCGGCGGTCAATTGCATGAGGGCCGCGCTCAACGCTTCTTTGTTCGCGCGCACCACCAAAATATCTTTGCCTTTTTCTTTCGGGCTCCAATTCTCAACGCGCTTTAAGAAATGTTGTTTTGTCTGCTCGGTCAGAGCGCCCTGCAAAGAGTCGTCCACCAGCGCATCCAAATGGAAACCGTTTACGACGTTCGGCTTGAGGTTCTCGGCCGACCGTCTCGCGTAGAACGGCGAGCGCGCCCGGTAACGAAGACCCAAGAAAAATTCGTCGATTCGGCCCCAGATCCAAAACAGATTCATCAGCAACAGTCCTCGCCCGTACCGGTTCGCACTCACAAACACGGGCACAAGAACGTGACGAGTTTCTTCACGCGACAGGCCGCCACGTCCTGCCAGATACGCGGCGTTCGCGAATTCCGGACGAAGCAACCGGAGATCCCGCTGATTGGACACAAAATCTTTATGCCGGCGGCCGATTTCCACTTGAGCTGCGAATCGGCGCGCGAGCACGGCTTTCGCCCCATGAATATCAAATCCTTTTTCAAGCACATGCGTTTGCAGCGGGCCAACCGTATCAACGATAAACTTCCGCAGCTGATCATTGCGGACGGGCATCATGCGTTCATCCGATTTCTTCGTCACGTCCCGAACCGGCGCACGGAACAGTCGGTCGAAAATATAAAGGATTCCGAATATTGAAGCGATAAGAAAGAAGCTCCCCAACGTAATACCGAGGAAAGCCAGCGGAATTTCCAGCACATTGGGATCCTAAGCTTAGAATTCCACGTGGACAAGTTGTCGCGG
>JADMIO010361559.1_pt1 | contig 55422 bp, 49 predicted proteins | sample 8958161 | NCBI WGS metagenome assembly JADMIO01 (sample SAMN16585339, study PRJNA669376) | soil metagenome | isolation source: Crop rotation soil | place: USA: Cullars Rotation, Alabama | collected 2011
GCCGCGACTTCAAGTCACGTGAATTCCAAGCTTCGGATCCCACTGTGCTGGAAAGAAACTAGGCATTCAACGAGACGCACGGCCACAGGCCACTTTGCTGCTGACGGCGGCAGTGTTGTCGATTGTGCTCTGGTTCATTCCCTTCGCCGAAGTACTCACCTATCCATTTCGTCTCTTCGTTACTTTCATTCATGAGGGTGGGCATGCTATCGCGGCTCTGCTGACCGGTAACGCAGTTGAAAGCTTGAGCATTGCCACGAACGCGAGCGGTGAAACCTACACCACGCAGGGCGGATTGTTTTCGCAGATGCTGGTTTCGAGCGCGGGATATATCGGCTCGATGATTTATGGCGTGGCGTTGCTGGTGATGATTCGCAAAGCTGTTGCGGCGCGAATCGTGCTTATCGCTTCCGGCGTAATTGTGCTGCTGCTGACGATCATATATGGCGTATACAAGCCAATGACGTCGGGCGCGGCGATGTCGGGTATTCCTTTTACTTTCTTTGCCGGCACCTTGCTGTCCCTTGGTCTTGTTGCGATTGCAAGATTTGCGAATTCGCGCATCGCGACATTCTTCGTAAGTTTTTTGGCAGTGCAATGCGTGCTTAACGCTTTGCTCGATCTTAAGACCGTATTCTTTCTCTCGACACCCTTTGGACCAAGCGTGCCAAGCGATGCTGTAAACATGGCGAATGCGACTGGCGTGCCCGCGATGTTTTGGGCCGCCACCTGGATAACCATCTCAGTAGGAATTCTTCTGTTGACGATGCGGCTTTACGTCGCAACCAGAAAAACTTCACCGCTAGAACTGCCGCTGCCGTCCGGCGTTCCCCTCATCCCGGATTATCTTAACGACCCGCCCCAAAAGGTCTACGGTCGCTGGTAGTAGTTTCCCGCTCAGCTTACTTTCCCTTCCGAATTGCTGAACCCCCGGTTCCTTCAGCCACGTCAAGAAACAATCTAAGGATGGGCCAATAAATGAGGACTCTACTCCGGTGTCTCAACGCAACTGGAAGTTTGCTTTTATTAATAGCTATGTCGGTTGCGATCGTTGCGCAATCACCTAACACCTCTTCGATTGTGGTAGTGGTAGTTGATCAAGCCGGCGCGTTGGTGAAAGACGCAAAGGTTTCGGTCGTGAATACCGCCACCGGCGCGGCACGCGAAGCGAACTCAGGAAGCGACGGCACGGTGACTATGCCGGCGCTGTCTCTAACCGGAACCTATGCTATCGACGTTTCGAAAGAGGGATTCGGCAGCGAACAAATCAAAGACGTCACGCTTCGCTCGGGCGAAATCGCCACGGTGAAAGTGACTCTTCAGGTTGGTTCTGAGAAGGCTGAGGTCACAATCTTTGGTACCACCGAGGGCGTGCGTGCAAATCCGCAAATCGGTTTACCGATCGACAGTCCGAGAATTGACGAAACACCAATCCTTGGCCGCAAGGCCACCACGCTGCCGTTACTGAACTCGGCTTTTCGACAAGGTAAAGGCACCGGCGATCTCTTCGTCAATGCAACATACTTTATCACCGGGGTGGGTTCGCGCCGCGCGACTACCTTCACACTTGACGGCGCGAACAACGATGAAGGTTGGGGACGGCAAACAGCAATTGCTACTGTACCGCTCGGCGCCATCCAGGAAATTACGGTCCTCTCAAATGCATTCTCATCTGAATACGGCTGGACCACTGGTCCGGCTCTGAACATTGTCACCAAATCCGGTACCAATGAGTTTCATGGTGAAGGATTGTTTCTAGTCCGGCCGGGGTGGGGACAAGCAAAAACATTTTCCACCAAAGGCTTCTGTCCATCGTCGGTTCCGACCTGCGTTACGCCCGCCACGCTAAAGGCGATTAACCCAATCGATATCCCTGATGCCCTAAACCAGTATTCGGGATCAATTGGCGGCCCGATCGTGAAGGACAAGACGTTCTTCTTTGCGACCGCAGATTACACGCGACAGAATCGCACGACATTTCTCGCCAGCAGCTTGCCGGCGTTTCTGTTACCCGCGAATGGACGTCTCGATTACACCGGGCACTATCGCCAGTTTCTTTTTGACGGCCGTATAGACCACAAACTTACTTCCAATCAAACGTTGATGTTCCGCATGAACGTGGATCGTTTTTCCGATGACAATCCTCAGGACGCAGTGAGCGGCACAAATGCACCGAGCGTCGCCCGCCGTTATTCGCGCCGCTCATGGACCGCGCAGGTCAATCACACGGCAGTCCTGAGTCCGAGCGTGTTGAATGAAGCGCGCTTTGCATACCTTCACGGCGACCCGGTCACGCTTTGGGAAGCGCAAACATTGTCGACGACGTACACGCGCGGCGCGGGCGGCGGAGCAGTTCCATTCACAATCGGACAGTCGCGATCTTCAGACCTTTGGGGCCACCAGTGGCAGTTATCGGATACGCTTTCGTGGTCGCTGGGAAAACATTACCTGCGAATCGGCGGCAGCTTGTTACATCACACGTCGGGCGGGACCGGCAGCGAGCCGGGGACGGCAATTCTCGGGACGTTTACTTTTAGAACTGACAATGCTTCACGAACGCTACCGTTCGATCAGCTAACGCTTGCGGACGTGCTCAACTACCAGCAGCCCATCAACTTTGGGATCAGCAGTTACGAATTGCCGCAATGGCTGAACACCGCGTTTATCCAGGATAGCTTTCATGTGACCAGCGATCTCACGCTGGACCTTGGTTTGCGCTATGACCGGCAAACACTGACAGACGCAAAGAAAAACTTTGCGCCGCGTCTTGGTTTTGGCTGGCATCCCGGCGGCGATTCGCGCACTTCCATTCGCGCGGGCTACGGAATGTATTACGCCCAGATTCGTTCCAATGCGGTGGCCGGTTATCTGGTTAACGGGCTTGACGGCTTAACGACCTACACGGCGACACCTACGGGTCCGTCGTCAATTGGCTTCCCAACCTGCTTAACCTGCGCTCCGGTGAACGTGGATCCGCGGACAATTCCCGCGGGTGAATTACCGGCGCGCGACATCACCATCATCGCGGGCAAACGCGCTTTCTATCAGGCCCAATTTGCGCGGTACGGTTTGAACTTTGATAAGCTGCCTAACTATCCCGACAAGTTTGTGAATCCTCGCAGCCAGGTGTTTTCGATTGGAGCTGAACGTGAGGTAGTGAAGGGATTGTTCGTCGGTGGCGATTATGTCCACCAGCACTTAAGCAACATCGATCGCACAGTTGACTTGAACGCGCCGGCGCCATTTGACCGCACCGTGCCCGGGCAAAGTCAGTCAGTAGCCACTGCAAACGGCACCCGGCCTATCTTGCCGGCTGCGGGTGGTGTGAGACAGGTCAACGTAATAATGAATCTTGGTGTTGCTGACTACGATGGCTTGCAAACCCTCGTTACCTACCGCGGCAACAGCAAAATGTTCGCTTCGATTAGTTACACCTTATCGAAAGCAACCAACACCACCGAACCCGACGGTAATGGCATCGCGCCGAATCAAAGCAATATTCTGCGGCTGGGCGAGGAAGAGCGCGGACCGAGCGTTGTGGATCAACGGCACCGAGCTGTCATCTCGTTCCTGTATCACTTCCCATATAACTTCACTGCCGGCACGTTGACACAGCTTGCGTCCGCGCGTCCCTTCAACGGCACTACCAACGTTGATAACAATGGGGACGGCCTTACGAACGATCGGCCGGTGGTAAATGGTCGAGTGATTAGCAAGAGCGCGTTTCGCGGCACGCCGACTTCAGACGTTGCGATTTTTGTCGAGAACCGCATCAAGCTCTCGGAACGCACGGCTCTGCTGCTGCGGTTCGAAGGCTTCAACATTTTCAATCATGGCAACTTCCTTGGCCGTGGTGTGACGATCTATGGCAATAATGAAACGCCGCTGGATACATTTGGACAGTTTGTCGGCGGAGTGACAGCGCCAAACGCGATTCCGGCTTTCGCCAATATTGATCCGCCGCGAATGTTTCAACTACAGGCGCGATTTATTTTCTAAGAGCTGAGGGATCAGAATAATCCGGACGCCATTCATGTTAAGACGAACCCTTTTTGTACTGCTACTGCCGACGCTGCTTATCTCAGCGCTTAGCTGTAGCCGGTTCGGCAACTCAACTAACCCCACGGCAACGGCCCAGCGGCTCGTGGTCATCTCGCCTATCTACAACGAGATCATCTGGGCACTGGGCGCACAGGACGAGGTTGTCGGCGTAGATCTATCAACCACCTATCCCCCCGAGGTCAAAAAAGTCCAAACGGTTGGATACCATCGCGCACTCAGCGCGGAAGGCATCCTTTCATTGCGTCCCACCGCAGTCATTCACGACAACAACATCGGACCGCCGCAAGTTGTCCAACAACTTCAGCAGTTGAACATTCCGATGAAAACCTTCACTGCGAAAAACGACTCGTTTGATGGCGTCAAAGCGCTGATTCGCGAGATGGGCGCCTACTTTCATAAGGAGAGCCGCGCTGAAGAACTCTGCAACACGCTTGACACCCAGCGCGCGGCCGCGTTGGAGCAGGTCAAACAATATGCCGACCATCCAAAGGTTGCGGTGATTCACTTCGGACGCGCATCCAATGTTTATATGGTGGTTGGCAAAGGCGGTGGCGGCGACGGTGGCGGCGTCAGCCAGATGATCGAATTGGCCGGCGGCGAGATGGCCGTCCAAAACAAGGGAATGCAGCGCATGGAATCGCCCGAGATAATCGCACAGGCCAACCCCGATGTTATCCTGCTTACAGATTTTGGTTACGACCGTCTGGGATCGCTCGACCAGATCAACGCCTTACCCGGCGTGGCAACGTCGAATGCCGCCAGGAACAAGCGTATCTACCGGATTGAAGAAAACGTGCTAAATTATTTTGGTCCACGCTCTGGGGAAAACATTCAGAAGGTAGCCGCAGTAATCCATCAAAAGTGACTAAACACAGTGGCACGCACCGAGGGCTCCTCATTGCACTGACGGTCGCCACCTTCCTTGTCCTGGCTGCTTCAATTCGGTTTGGAGCCATCGATTTTTCCACCGTCGATATCGCGCGCGCCTTGAACTCCGTCATTCCCGGACACAGTGAAGCGACTCTCGACCAAAGAATTTTTCTAGAGTTGCGCTTGCCGCGCGCAATCCTTTGCTTGTTTGTAGGGGCCAGTCTCGGCGTCGGCGGCACGCTGATGCAGGCACTCTTTCGCAATCCGATCGTAGAGCCGGGTCTGGTCGGAACTTCGAGTGGCGCGGCGTTTGGTTCTGCGATGTTCTTCGTGCTCGGCGGCGTACTTCATCTCGGCGCGACTCTGTGGGGTCTGCCGCTTGCTGCTTGTGTCGGTGGAGTAACTTCGACCTATCTCGTTTTTTTGCTGGCGAGATCGCGAGCCGACGGACGTGCTTCCATAGTAATGCTGCTGCTTACCGGTCTGGCGGTGAACGCGCTATTCATGAGCGCGATTGGGTTTTTGTCGTACATCGCTCGCGATCCACAAGCGCGCTCAATCACTTTCTGGAGCCTGGGCACCCTATCCGGAGCAAGCTGGCGGTCGGTACAAGTTGTCGGCGTTTCAACCGTTGCCGGAACCATTGTCGCACTTGGCTACGCGAAGCAGCTTAATGCGCTGATGATCGGGGAAGATGAGGCCACCTATCTGGGAGTGAACGTGAACCGGCTGAAGTGGATCATTCTTTCGATCAACGTAGTCGTTGTCGCGATCGCTACGGCATTCACCGGGGTCATCAGCTTTGTAGGTTTGATCGTTCCGCACATTTTGCGGATGCTCGGCGGCACGGATAATCGATTCTTAATCATTGGCAGCGCGTTGACTGGGGCGACGCTGCTTAGCCTGGCGGATCTGACCGCTCGGCTCCTGCTGCGACCGGCGGAGCTGCCAATCGGCATCGTCACGTCGGCGGTGGGTGTCCCGATATTCCTTTTCCTGTTGAGACGCCGCCAATACGTTTTCTAAAACCCTGGGTTTTTTGATTCATGATCACCGCTGACAACATCACTTTTAGAGTTGGCAGTAAGACGCTGATCTCAAACGTCTCCCTCTCGTTTGCCCCAGGCGAACTTCACCTCATCATTGGGCCGAACGGCGCGGGGAAATCCACACTCATCAAGATATTGGCACGCTTGCTTCGCCCGCAGGCGGGCAAGGTTCTGTATGAAGGCGTCTCAATAAATGGGACCAGCGAAAGTGAGCTTGCGAAACGGCGAGCGGTACTTTCACAAGCTGTGGAGGTCGCGTTTCCAATGACCGTTCGCGACGTCGTGATGATGGGTCGTTATCCACATTTTGGCAGCCGTCCGGGTCCCGTCGACGAAGAGATAACAGACGACCTAATGGCGCTCTTTGACGTAAGCGAATTCAGTCAACGCGATTATCAAACCCTGAGCGGAGGCGAACGGCAACGGGTGAACTTCGCGCGCGTACTGGCGCAGTTGTGGCGCAGCAGCATCGTCTCAACTAATGCTGATAGCGCGACGCATTCAGCATGTCGTTACTTGTTTCTCGACGAGCCGCTCACCTTTTTGGACATCCGTCACCAAATCGAGTTTATGAAGAAGGTGCAGACATTCACCAAAGCTCCGGATGTGGTGACAGTTGGAGTGGTCCACGACCTCAACCTCGCCGCCCGCTTCGCCGATCAAATCGTATTGCTCAACCAGGGACGAGTGGTCGCGACTGGCACCCCGGCCGAAGTGTTAACTGCCGATCTGATTCACGAGGTGTTCGCCGTGGCTCCCACCTTTGTTCAAGTTCCCCAATCCGGCGTCCACCTCGTGTTTGACTGAGTATTAGGATTCCGCCAAACGATCGATAAAGACAATCGATGCGAAGGCGCACGAAGCAAAAGCTTTTCTACAAAGCAGCTTCGCAACTGCTCTTCGGCGCGGATTTGCGGCAAGAGTCGGCGAAGCCGACGAATGACAATAGCCCACCGATTCATCGGTGGGATTCGGCGAGCCGCGACACATTGAGTCCGTGAAGCGGACGGCTGATTCGAAACCTCGGAGAACGATACCTTTTCAATCGTCCGCTTCACGGACTTCGTTATCAAATGAAACGCATCCCCAGCGCTGAAGCGCTGGGCTATTTTCATTCGTCCGCTACGCGGACAATAGAAGAAATCACTTTTGCAGCAAAGCCTTGGCGCGGATTTTTGCGGAATCAAAACAGAGGGATGCAGACCGAGCTTGCTTCGCGGTTCAGCGCAACACAAAAACGGCATGCTCGATCAGGTAATGAACTTTGAAGAGGAGAAAGGGACTGGTTGCGGCGTAACCCAACACGCCCAGCAGCACACCTGCCGGAACCCAAAGCGTTAGCTTAGTGAACAAATCATCGCGTTCACCTGTCCGCGACTCAACGGCAGCAAGAGCGATTAGCCGGCGCACGCGTGACTTAATTCCCTTTTGTTCATCCTGATCGCCAATCAGGAAGACGCCAGCGGGCATCGTTGGTCTGGCGCCATAGGGAATGCATCGCGCAATCTTAACTAGAGCTGAGGCGAGATCGAGGGCAACACCATTCCCTTGCCGCGCGGCGCTTTCGTCTGCGGCTTCTTCGGATGCTTCCGACCACGCTCGGTCAAGTGAGCGCCCACTGGGAATGATTAACAACGCATCGCGACAAGCCTGGAGCAATCCACGTTTCAAATTATCACGCGCGGCGAGGTGGCCATTCTCATGGGCCACAGCAGCAGCAACTTCTTCGGTGCTCAGAATCTCCAATACCTGATTGGCAATGAACAACCGCGGGCGCACGAACCCGATAATCGCGAGCAGAGGAAACTTGTGTTCGATGGTATAAGCTTCGATTTCGATTCCTTTGATCGCGATGCGCTTGCCTTGCTTAAGCCAATCGGAGGTCAGGTTCGCAGTCGCCCTTCGTGTCGCAATCGCGCGATAGATTGAAACTGAGATACCAGTTGCGGATAACACTGCCAGCGCGCCAAGTTTGAGACTGACCGTTTCAGAGGTGTGCCTGGGTTCGTACGCGAGGTATGCGGGAACCATTAAAAGCGCGACTGACAGGAATGCGAGCAGGCATGGAAGCGTGCGCAAAAAGAAAAGTAGTCGCGCGCGTGATACGGCACTCCAATTTGTCGTGAAGCGACCAGCCAGCCGCCATACGCCCGCAATGGCGAGGGAAGCCAAACTGTTAAAGGTAAGCAGCGCTGCCAGCAGTAAGCAGACGCCAAGCAATTCGAACACGCTAGTTCCTTTGCTTCAATTCCCTGCGCTTTTCTTTGATCAAGCGGTCCAACTCGTCGAGTAGTTCGCGGTCTCTTTCGCTAACCGTGTCAACGATGCAGGCCAGCACTGGTTCGACGGATTCGGCGCCATGTCCCAACAGTCCTTCAATGACATCTTCGGTAATGCCGCGTTCAAACTCCGCGGGCGAAACCGCCGGTAGGTAAACGAAGGCACGGCCATCTTTACGCCGTTTTAAGAGCCGCTTTTTATAAAGCCGGTCGAGCGTGGTCATCAAGGTTGTGTAGGCGACGCGTTCCTCAAACGCCGCATACACCTCGCGCACACTCGTCTCCCCACGCCGCCACGTCTCTTCGAGTACTTGTCGTTCGAGGTGGCCCAGCGCGAACGACACAACTTCACGAGGCCGTCGGAACCCGCGTAAAAGAAATCTTGAAGTTTTCATTGGGCGGCATTGTCGAATACGCGCCGGACGGTGTCAATGATGGAATTGTTTCGGTTGCGTTGCTTCTTGCATTTTGGGTTGCTCGAATCTATCGAGCTTCCTGTCTGTGCGGACTTCGATCACGGCGCGTCGGAAACTGAAGACGAAGCCCACGCAAATTCAGAACCGGGAGCGCACCGACCGGATTAACCCTTGAGATTAAGCGGTAGGCGGTTTAAGCGAACCACTGGTTCGTAAGTCGTTTCTTCGTTCACTGGCTGCCGCTATCCAACGGGAACCCGGTCGCTACGCTCCCGGTTCTGATTTTGTTTAGCAATTGAAACCGCTACCAACGCTGCTCTCGCATTTCACGAAGTTTGCTTTTCGGGGTATCATTTGAGGTTTTGAAGTTGCCGAAATTCCCTGCCGTAGGGTTTCAATCGTTTTTGAACTATGTCGGAACAAGCCATCTCAGTTCGCGGCGCACGCGTCCACAACCTCAAGAACATCTCGTTTTCTATCCCCATCAATCAATTGACGGTGGTCACCGGCGTCAGCGGATCGGGAAAATCGTCGCTCGCGTTTGACACGATTTACGCTGAAGGCCAGCGTCGCTACGTCGAATCGCTGTCCGCTTATGCCCGGCAATTTCTTGAGCGGATGGACAAACCTGATGTTGATGAAGTGCGCGGCATCGCTCCGGCGATTGCGATCCGGCAGAAAAATTCAACGCGCAATCCGCGTTCAACGGTTGGGACGCAGACCGAAGTATTTGATTACCTGCGCCTGCTGTATGCGCGCATCGGCATTACCTATTGCCGCGTCTGCGGCCGGCAGGTCTACAAAGACTCTCCCGAATCAGTTGCCGATGAAGTACTAGCGGCGTTGCCGGAAAATACTCGTTTCTACGTTTTGTTCCCGGCGCACGCCGGCATTGCCCAGACGCAGGCGAATGGCGAGACGGAAAATGGGAAATCCGGAAGCACCGGTAAACGAAAGCAAAGAGAAAATTCAGCGCGATCTCCATCGCCGCGCCAAACAATCACCGCGCACGTCATGAGCCTGATGCAGCGAGGTTTCACTCGACTGTTTCATAATGGCGAAACTATTGAGCTGCGTTCACCAGACGATTATTCGCTTGATACTTTCGCTAATGTTTTTGTGATGGTGGACCGCCTGGTCGCGCGCCCCGACATTCGACAGCGTTTGGTTGACTCGCTTGAAATCTGTTTTCAGGAAGGTCATGGCTCCGCAAATATCGAAACGGTTGAGCCGCAACCAACGCGTTTGAAGTTTTCCGATCGGTTCGAATGCAAGTACGACGGCACCGTCTATGCCGAACCCGAGCCCCGCCTTTTTAGTTTCAACAATCCCTATGGCGCCTGTCCCACGTGCCAGGGATTTGGCAACACGATTGGGCTCGATCTCGATTTGGTGATTCCCAATCCGGCGTTGAGTTTGAAAGAAGGCGCCGTTGAACCATGGACCAAGCCGCAGCACGAATGGGCCATGGATGAACTAAAGCAGTTTTGTAAGGCTGAAAAGATCTCGCTAAGTGTTCCGTTTGCGCAACTGTCCCGCGCCGAACAACGCGCAATCATTGAAGGCAAACGTGGCTGGGGCGGTGTGCGTGGGTTTTTCGATTGGCTCGAGACAAAAAAATACAAGTTGCACGTACGCGTTTTTCTTTCCAAGTATCGCGGCTACACGCTGTGCCCCGATTGCGGCGGCGGCCGCCTGCGACAGGAAGCGCGCGATGTGAAAGTCGGCGGCGCCACCCTTCCGGAAGTTTGTGCCTTAGCGATTAAAGATGCTTCGGTGTTCTTCGATTCACTTCAGCTCACCACCGAACAGGGTGCGATTGCCGAACGAATCCTGTTTGAGGTTCGGAGGCGGCTGCGTTTCATGGTTGAAGTGGGACTGGATTATCTGACGCTCGATCGGCTGGCCTCGACGCTTTCGGGCGGTGAAGCGCAACGCATTCAACTCGCTACGAATCTCGGCTCATCGTTGGTTGGGGCGCTTTACGTGCTCGATGAACCTTCAATCGGACTGCACCCGCGCGACAATGATCGCCTGATCCGTTTGCTGCAAAACCTGCGCGATATCGGCAACACCGTGCTCGTCGTCGAACACGATGAAGACATGATGCGGTCGGCCGATCATATTCTCGACATTGGCCCCTCCGCGGGTGAACTGGGCGGCCGCGTGATTTATGAAGGCAACTTCGCTGGCTTGATGAGTGATGAAAGCTCATTGACTGCGCGTTATTTGCGCGGCGAGTCTGAAATTAAAGAGCCGAAGCAGCGACGCTCACTTCAAAAACGGCGTTTGAGTTTGCAAGGTGCTTCTGAGCACAACCTAAAAGGGATTGACGTTGAATTCCCGCTCGACATGTTGGTTTGCGTAACCGGCGTCAGCGGCTCGGGCAAGTCAACCTTGATTCACGATTGCATTTACGCAGGGTTGAAAAAACAACGCGGGGATTGGCAGGGCCACGTCGGCGCGTTTGCGAAATTGGAAGGCGGCCAGTTTATTGACGATGTCATCCTGGTGGACCAGTCGCCGATCGGCCGAACGCCGCGTTCGAATCCTGTCACCTACATTAAAGTCTACGACGGGATACGTGAAGTTTTTGCCTCCACGCGAGAGGCGCAGTCCCGCGGGCTTGATCCATCTCACTTCTCGTTCAATCTACCCGGCGGCCGCTGCGATGTTTGCCAGGGTGACGGAACCGTCACGGTCGAGATGCAATTTCTTGCCGACGTCGAATTGGTATGCGAAGAATGCAAGGGCACGCGCTTCAAACAACAGATTCTGGACGTCCGCTATCGCGGCAAGAATGTTCATGAAGTTTTGAACATGACCGTGCGCGAAGCGATCAGCTTCTTTCGCGAAGTTGCCAAGATTACGAACAAGCTGAAGGTGCTGGACGAGGTTGGCTTAGGCTATCTGCGCCTGGGCCAGTCGGCGACAACTTTGTCTGGTGGTGAAGCACAACGCATCAAGCTCGCGGCGCAACTTTCAAAGCGCACCGGAGCAAAGACGCTTTATATCTTTGATGAACCAACCACGGGCTTGCATTTCGACGACATCAACAAGCTGCTGGCGGCATTTCGCGCGTTGATTGACGCCGGTGGATCGCTGCTGGTGATTGAGCACAATCTCGATGTGATCAAAACTGCGGACTACATCATCGATCTGGGGCCAGAAGGTGGCGATGCGGGTGGCCAGGTGGTGATGACAGGCACGCCGGAAAAGTTGATGACAACAAAAGGATCGCACACTGGGAAATATCTTCGTCAACACCTCGCAAAATCAAATGGCCACGTCGGAAATGGAAATGGCAAACACGGCAGGAAATAAATTCAGCAATGTTTACAGCCTGCGTAGCAGGTAGCAGCGATTTCGGACCTGGGGCTTACGCCCCAGGCTTTACGCTTGCAGCCTGCTCCGCAGGCTCTGATGCATCACCTCCTCGATGGAACCAGTCGCTGGTAAACCCAAATTTACTCGCAAGCGTCGTCTTGCCTACGTCGCGCTGATTTATTGTTTCTTCCTGCTGATTTTGGTGGGAGTCGAAGTGGGAACGCGCCTGACTCTGCCTCACATTTCCAGTCTCGATCTTTTTGTAATCACGCCGCAGCAACGAGCGCAGGTCGCAGACAGCAAACAATCAACGATCTTCGAAGGCGATCCTTTTCTGCTGTGGCGTTTGAAACCGAATCTCGACCACGTAATTTGGGACTTCACTGTCCTGTCAACAAATGCGCAGCACCTTCGCGCGGATCGTCCACTGCAAACAAAACAAGCCGGCTCCGTCCGAATTGTTTGTCTTGGCGACTCGGTGACGTTCGGTTATCGCGTGCCCACCGTTTGGGTGGACCGACCCAATGACTATGATCGCCAGGCGCTGCCTTATCCGATGTTGCTGGAAAAAGAATTGCGCGCGGCGAATCCAAACAAGCAGATCGAAGTGATAACGATGGCGGTGCCCGGTTACACCAGTCATCAGGGATTGGTGTGGCTGCGACGCGAAATTGAAAACCTGCAACCCGATCTGCTGACAATAAGTTTTGGCTGGAACGATGTCAGCTTGAGTGACGTCCCCGATCGCGAAGCAATCAAAAGCGGTTGGCGGCCTGAAACTATTCGTTGGCTGGTGGACCATAGCCAGGCCTTCGCGCATGCCACGCATTGGCTCCGCAGCCGGAATCCGGCGCCTGCAAGAGTTGTGCGGCCAATGCCTCGGGTTCCGGAACAGGATTATCTGAACAACATGATGACCATGGTCCAACTGGGTCGCGCCAGTCAGGCGCGCGTTTTTGTAATCGCCGCGCCGTATCGTGATCAAGTTACCAATCCACCAGAGGCTGTCGCCATGCAGCGTTATCGCGATAGCTTACGCTCGGTCATTAACCAGAATGGTGTTCCCTTCCTCGAAATTAAGGAACTGACTGAAGCTGCTTATCCGGCGAATGAAGGCTGGTTTGGCGAGTTGATACATCCCAATCACATGGGCCACCGGCTAATCGCGTCTGAGTTGTTAAAGCTGTTGGCGCAAACGCGGGCACTTGGGGACTTGAACATTCCCACGCTAACGCCCTAATAAATTGATGGTCTATATTTGACGCGGAGGAAGTGATGACTTTACGAGAACGAATTATTGCCGATATGACGGCGTCGATGAAAGCGCAGGATGCGCCGCGCACTTCAACGTTACGAATGGTGAAAGCAGCAATGATGAATCGCCAGATCGAAAAGGGCGGCGAGCTTGACGACGAAGAGATGGGCAAGCTAATGCGATCTTTAGTAAAGCAGCGTCGCGATTCAGTGGAGCAGTATGAGAAGGCTGGACGTCAGGAACTCGCCGACAAAGAGAATGCGGAAATCAAAATCATCGAAGGCTATCTGCCGCAGGCCGCTTCGCGTGAAGAGATCGAAACAGCCGTCGCAGCAGCGATAGCGGGGACGGGCGCGAGTTCGCCCAAAGACATGGGCAAGGTGATGAAAGCCACCCAAGCGGCGCTCGCCGGTAAGAACGCCGACGGGCGCACTGTCAGCGAAATCGTAAAGGCCAAACTCGGCGGCTGAGTTTTCATGGTTGCCCAAGCTTTGACGCAACAGTCGAACAACCAAAATTATACCGCCGCGTAGCGGCGAGATGACTTTAGCCCGGCCTTTCAAGGCCGGGTCAAAAGCAAAACCTTCATTTATTCCGTCGCGTGAGCGACGCAACTCAAGAATTAAATTTCATCGTTCCGTCGCTGACGCGACGGACGAAGCATAGAGGGGCCGCTCTCCCGGGGGTTGAAAGGCCCGGCTAAAAGTCGTTTCGACGCTACGCGTCGATTCGTTTTAACCGACTTTTGAGGTAAAGCCCTAAGCCACAAAAGATCTGATTGGCTTAAGCGTTAAGCGGGCGATACGGCGGCGCGGCCAGCACCTTAAATCTACTTGTAGGTAATTCGAACTTGCGGTTTGCCGTCCGGAAAGTTGACGGCGCGCGTAAATGTTCCCGTTAGCAGAGGCACACCCGCGCTGTCGGTTATCACGATCTGCTCGATCTTGCCGCTACTCTTCTTATGCTTATACATCTTGCTGGCGCTATCGAACGGCATGCAGTTTTTGTCCGCCGGATCGGGGCACTCAACCGTCAGCGATCCGCCTTTGATAATTATCACGTCGTCGCCGCCTGGCGGTGTTGGCGCTCCTACAAACGCGAAGACGCCGAGCGCCAGGATGCAAATTGCAGCGATGGAAATAATTATTAACCTTAGATGTCGCATCGTTTTTCTCCTTGTCGGGTGATCTTGTGTGATTCAAGACAGACGGATTGTCTGCTTGGAGCTTACTGGGCGATGAACTGTACGAGAAATTCTTTTAAGCCGGACCGGTAAACTGGTCCAGTTGTTTTCGAGCGCGTTGAATGTCAGGCCGGCTGAGGTAGCTTCGGTAATTATCGCCACCCCATTGCTGCTCTAGTTTGGAAAGCGAATCCTTTGCGCGCATAGCATACTCGCGGGCCCTGGTTTTGTCACCGAGGTTTTGTGCCGCCTGGGCCGCGACTGTAAATGCACGCCATTCGGTTTCGTGCTGGGCAAACCGCGTAAATATCTCGCCCGCCTGTTGCGCGCTGTCGAGCGCCGCCGCAGCATCGCCTGAAAGCAACATTCCTTCTGAAAGTGCCAGTTGTGCGTTTGCCAATCGCGCAGGGTCGGCAAGTTCGCGGGCCTTGTTGACCGCTTCTGTCAACGTCGCCTTTCCGGCCGCTGCAGATCCGGAATAGCATTCAGCCAGACCCAAAATGACCTTCGCCGACAGCGCGAGGCCGCCGTATTCATCGCCCGCTATCGACACGGCCCGGTCCGCGGCCTGCTTTGCTTCGGCGTAACGGCCCTGACTCAACGCAATGCGGCCACGAATCAATTCCGACTCGGCAGACAATCGTTTCAACTCACCGCCGGGTTTATTTGCGATCGCTTCAGCCTGACTAAGTACAACCTGCGCCTCGTCGTAGCGTCCTAATCGCCACAACACGTCGCTGCGATTTCCCAGGTTGTAACCGAGACTTCGCTGCACGCCGAGCGTACTGTAAATCGCGCCGGCTTGCTCCAAATGCGATAGGGCTTCAGTCAACTTCTGTTCGTCCTCGAGCGCGGACCCGCGTTCAGCATGCGCCAGCGCGAGTAAAGACTGGTCGTTTGCTTGCTGGGCCAGTTGTAACAACTGCTCCCCGCCTTTCGCCGCTTCGGCATAATTTCCCTTTTGCAAGTTCGCGCGCGCCAATAGGACCAGACAAGAAAAAGTCTCCGAGCGATAACCACCCTGCTGATAAAAGGCCAGGGCCGGTTCGAGATATTGAATCACTTCGTCAGGTTTGTTTTGCTGCTGGCGCAAACTCGCGAGCGAGACACGGGCGCGCGCTTCATTGCGCCGGGCCTTGGCGCGCTGTGCTGACTCAAGCGCCTGGGAAAGATATTTTTCTGCCTCCGCCGTTTTGCCACTGACGAGGAACGAATTCCCCAGGTCAACCAGCGCCTGAGCGCTCAAATTTTCCATGCCATTGTTTTGCGCGAGGTCAACTGCTTCGCGCGCATAACCCGTGGCCCGCTCGGTTTCCCCAGCGTCAAAAGAAACACTCGACAATTGCAGGAGGGTCTTGATGATTTGCGATTTGTTGTCGTTGGCTTTCGCCAGAGCAAGGGCTTGCTCCAGTTGCGTGCGGGCTTCGGTAAGCTTGTTCCGTTTGTTGAACAGCGCGCCGCGTTGAAAGACGACTTCGGTGCGACCTTCGATATTCCCCAGCGCCTGATAGATTGACTCCGCCGTATCAAAAGCCGAGAGCGCTTTGGTTAAGTCACCCTGCTGTCCGGAAACTATCCCCAAACGCAGATACGCGGTCGCATATTGCGGGTTCAACCTGCTTGCTTCTGTGTAACTCTGCAAGGCGCCCTGGACGTCGTTGTTGTTCTCGTAAGCGCGGCCCAAATCGAGCAGTACATAAGGCTTTTCAGTGTCGCTCGTTTGCTGAGCGATGCCTTTGTACAACTCAATGGCACGGGGAAAGTCGTGTCGCGCGATTGCCGTAATGGCATCGAGGTAAAGTGAATCAAGGCTTGCAAGTTTCGCGCGGTCCGCGCTGCTCACGCGCAGCAGCTCGTCCTTCGCTCGGTCCACATAATCCAGTTCGACAAGTGCCTCGGCCAGACGCGCATGCGCCAACATGTAAGCGTCGTCGGCGCCAATCGCGCGTTCCAAAGCCTGGGTCGCCTGATAGTAGGCGCCATCACGCAACGCTCCAGTACCGATGTCATACCATCGCTGGGCCTCCGCCGGTGGGACGTGCGGCGACGGCCGAACAAAACGAAAGGCGAGCACCCCACCAATCACCAACACCAGCGCGCCGATTAGAATGTAGGAAATAGGAATGCGCGGCCGCTGAAGGATTTGCGATAAGTTGCTGAAGGTCCGGCTATGTCCCGAAACTAAAGAGGGCGCGCCCTGTTTGATAAGCGTCTGTCCGGCGGTTTCATCAAGACGTGCCTTCACTTCGTCCAGGTCTGCAATTAACTCTTTGGCTGTCTGATAACGTTTCTCTGGTTTCTTGTTGAGTGCCTTGAGTACGATGAAGTCGAGTTCCCGCGGCACCATCGGATTGAATTTCGAGGGCGGCGGCGGCTCAACATGCAGTACGTTCGCCGCGATTTCAATAAAACTATTTCCGGCAAACGGCGTGCGACCGGTTATGACTTCGTATAGCAACGTGCCAAGTGCGAACAAATCACTGCGTCCATCGACGGTGCCTCCGACCGCTTGTTCGGGAGAAAGATACGCGGGCGTTCCCAGCACGACGCCGCTGCGCGTTTCGGTCGAAAGCAGTGTTTGTGCTTCCGGCTCGGAACTGAGCACATGATCTTTGTTGAGTTGTTTTGCGAGACCAAAGTCCAAGACTTTAATCTGGCCGCTGTCGGCGATCATTATGTTTGATGGCTTAATGTCTCGATGCACCACGCCGCGCGCGTGCGCCTCAACCAGTGCCAGCGCAACGTCCCTGACAATCGCCACACCGCGCATCAAGTTCAGCTCGCCCTTCTGCATTAGTTCGCTCAACGCACGACCGCGCGCCAGCTCCATCACGAGGAAGGGCCGGCCTTCCGGCGTTTCGCCATAATCAAACAACGTTGCAATGCCGGGATGGCTAAGCTCGGAAACGGCCCGCGCCTCGCGCAGGAAACGCGCGCGATAGTCGTGCGAGGTTGAGTTCACCGAGGGAAACTTGATCGCGACGCGCCGGCCGAGGTGCGTGTCTTCGGCGAGGTACACGGTGCCCATGCCTCCCTCACCGAGAGGCTCAAGAATGCGGTAATGTGAAACCGTTTGCCCGATCATTGGTGTGATTACACCACCAACAGTTGACTTGTCGCCCTTGTACCGACGGCGGGATTATCACAAGGAAGCCGAAACGAAGATTCAATTGCAGTACGCGCGAATACTACGACAGTGCAAAATCCTTTTCAATGATTTTAACTGGCGGAAACCCTTGAAATTCCTAAGTTTGTGCGGCCTGTTTGTCGATTTTCGCCAACTTGCTTCCCATTCTTCCTTTCCGTATAATTCACGGCTTGCTCGGAGCGCGGCGGTTTCGTCCGGTGGGTTCGCGCCCACTTTTTATTTTGGGCGACAGGTTTTTTGGAGGTTGACAGGTGGGTGCGAGTTCGGTTGAAGAGCGAGTTCGGGCAATTGCCGAACAAGTCGCAATCGATCACGGGGTCGAGCTGGTGCACGTTGAAGTGGCCGGACCTGACAACAAACCCATCGTGCGAATCTTCATTGATAAGCCCAACGGCGTAACTCATTCGGACTGTTCTGAAGTGAGTTTTCACGTCGGTACCGTCCTTGATGTTGAAGATTTTATTCACGCGTCCTATACCCTTGAAGTTTCTTCGCCGGGTCTGGAAAGAGGGCTGTATAAGCCAGGCGACTACGAACGATTTGCCGGCAGCCTGGTGAAACTGAAGACGCGCAACGCGATTAGCGGACAACGAAATTTCCGCGGCAGGCTGGTCGGTATAGAAGGCGACGAGATCGCAATAGACGATCGCACCAGCGGACGAGTACGAATTCCCTTCGAGTCAGTAGTCAAAGCCAATTTGGAGATTGACATTGAAGAGGAATGGCGCCGCGCCAAAGCGAATTAATACAGAAGCGCACTTGAAGAGTGCAACCTACAACTGAATAACAATTGAATAGGCTCAAACGGCGCAAAGACTTTAGCGTCAGAGCCAGCGGAGACAGCACAGCTCAATGAGTTCATCCATCGCACAAAACATCGAAGCGCTTTGCCAGGAACAGGGCATCGAGCGCGATCTCGTTATCGAAGCAATGAAGGAAGCTGTGCGCGCGGCAGCAAAAAAGCAGTTTCGTTCCGGTGAGGACATCCAGGTTGACTGGAACCCGGAAACCGGCATCGAGCTTTCAGCTTCGAAAGTGATCGTGGAAGAAGTGGCGAACGCAGCCACCGAGCTTTCAATCGATGAAGCGCGCGAACTCGCCGGTGATGAAGTTGAACTGGGGGACGCCCTGCTCCTGCCCTTGCCCATGGAGGAGTTGGGACGCATTGCAGCCCAAACCGCCAAACAAATCTTGTTTCAAAAAGTCCGCGATGCCGTTCGCAGCAACGTATACGAACAGTATGTCGATAAGATCGGCGACCTCGTCAACGGTTACGTCAAACGGTTCGAGCGCGGCAACATCATCGTTGATCTCGGAAATTTGGAAGCGATTCTGCCACGTTCGCAACAGTCACGCGGCGAACAGTGGAATCAGGGCGAACGCATTCGCGTAGTCATCAACAACGTGTCCAAAGAGTCCAAAGGTCCGCAAGTTGAGGTTTCACGAACGTCGCCCGAATTGCTGCTTCGTTTGTTCGAAATGGAAGTGCCCGAGATCTATGACGGCACGGTGGTGATTAAGTCGGCGGTCCGTGAACCAGGCGAGCGCGCCAAGATTGCCGTCACTTCTAACGAACGCGACGTCGACCCAGTCGGCGCTTGTGTTGGTATGAAGGGTTCGCGCGTCCAGGCCATCATTCGCGAGTTGCGTGGCGAAAAAATTGACATCATCGAATGGTCCGACGAGCCTTCAGTCTTTGCCGCAAACGCGTTATCTCCGGCCAAGGTGAATCAGGTTCGCATTACCGACATCGAGAACCGGCAGATGGAAGTAATCGTTAATGAAGATCAGCTTTCACTCGCCATCGGCAAACGTGGTCAGAACGTTCGCCTCGCTACCAAACTGGTTGGCTGGAACATTGATATCCGCAGCGAGGAAGAGATCAAGCGCGAAGTGACGGAACAGATGGGCGCCTTGATTGCCTCGGGCGCTGCCGTGCCGCTGTCCGCGATCGAAGGTATGACTGCGCAGCAAACCGATGCGTTGGCCGAACACGGCATCAACGACATTGATGCGCTGGCGCACACTACTGTTGACGACCTGGTCGAATTTCTTGATGTAAGTTTGGATGAAGCGGAAAACATTTTGACCGCAGCCCAAGCCGTCATCGCCATGCGCGATCGTTCGCTGCAAGGTGAAGGTGAAAGCGAAGCCGCTGAAGCGAGCAACGAAAACGAAACGGGCGAGGCCGTCGAGCAGCATGCAGTTTCCTCTGAATACGACGAGACTGTTGAAGCCGGCGACGTCGAACCATCGTCTGAGAGCACCGCTGCGGGCTATGACGAAGCGGTAGAGAATGGCGTTCCGTTCAGTGCTGAGACTGAAATACTCGCGCAGGAATCCGCCGATCCCGTCTCGCTGACGGAAGCGGAAGCAGTTTCCGAAGCCGAGCTGGTGTTGCAGGAACCAGGTCGCGATTTGCGCCCCGACACCATCACGCCATCACCGGAAGTTACTTCCAGCGGCGCGGCCGCTCTTGAAAGCGTCAGCGAATTTGTTAGCGAGGAACAGATCGACGAACAACTCGCTTCCGAATTGGCGGACGACGACGTACAACCATCAGCTCCCGCTGTTTTAGAAGATGCTGCATCGGGCGAGAGCAATGACGACGAGAAGCAGGATGCTTCCTCAGATGCGGCAAATTAGTTACGGCACAGGCGCTGGGTTGACCAGCGTGTTGCCTTGTTCGCTCTTCAGCCACTATTGCGCAATGCATTGACTTGCGCTTCCCCGGTGGTTCGAGAGCGAGAGTTCTTAACCACCGTCGAAGCCAAACGCTAAGACTTAACAGCGTTTGAAAAGGAGTGCATGAGCGTTTCCTCTAAGATTCGTCTTTACGATCTCGCCAAAGAACTGAAGCTGGACACCAAACGCCTTATCGAAGAGGTGCGGCGCGAAGGTGTGGACGTCAGCGTTCCCTCAAACTCTGTCTCCAAAGAACTGGCAGAGAAAATTCGCAACAAATATTTCCCGAAGAAGGAAGCCGTCGTTAAGCGCGGCGTTCGGGTCGTAAAGAAAGCTGAGCGCCCGGTCGAGGCGCCTGCCGAAGTTGCTGAGGAACCGCTGGCAGCCGAAGCCGAGACCGTTGTTGCAACTCCAGAGCCCGAAGCCGCGCCTGACACGATTGCGCCACCCGCCGCCAAACCCGCCGCGCCCGCGAGATTAGTAAAGAAGCTGACGCCGGCTGCTCGCGCACCGTTGCCTAGCGAAGCTGAAGCACAAGAAGAGCCGGCGTTTGAAGCCGAAATATCCGCCGAGGCCGGCACAAACGGAGCGCCCGCGGAAGCTTCTGCCGAAGCGGCGATGCCGGCGCCTGCAGCAAGTGCCCCAGCGCCATCCCGGCAAGTCAGAGTGTTGCGGCCTACAGTTGCCGCATTGAACGCCGGCATTCGCCCCGGCGAACGCGCGCCTTCGCCTGTGGTAGTTCCACCTCCGGTGACTCCGCGGGAACGTGCGGAACGTGGCACTCGCGTGAGAGAACGCACGCCGCTATCGCGCACTGAACGACTCGGCACGCCTGGAGAAACTGCAACTCCACAAACCACATACATTCCACCACCCGATGCCGGCCGCAGACGATCGCGTCGCGCGCCCGCGCGGGGTGGACGCAAGGCAGAAGGAAAAGGCGGCCGCTTTGATAAAGGCGACTTTATTCCGCCACCGAAAGCGTTGTCGCTTGAAGATCGTATTGCCGGGAGGCTGGAAGCGCCCGCCATTCCCGGCGAAATCAAACCCGTGCGTTTGGTTGAAGGCACCACAGTAAAAGAATTTGCCGAGAAACTGGGAATCAAACCGAAAGACGTAGTGAGCCTGCTGCTGCAACGCGGAGTGTTTGCAACCATCAACCAACCGTTGAACGACGACGTTGCTGTCGAACTCGGACAACGCTTTGGTTATGAAGTTACTTTCGTGCCTTTCGAAGAAATGGTGGCGGAAGAAGAGTTCGAAGATTTGATCGCCGCAGATGCTGACGATGTCGAGCTGCCGCGCGCGCCAGTCGTAACCGTCATGGGCCACGTGGATCATGGTAAGACTTCCCTGCTCGACGCCATTCGCGCTACCGAAGTTGCGGCGGGTGAGGCCGGAGGTATCACGCAACATATCGGCGCCTACAGCGTCCAAGTTCCCAGTCCCGACAATCCCGGTGAATTCCGCCGCGTAGTATTTCTCGACACGCCCGGTCACGAAGCGTTCACGTTGATGCGTGCTCGCGGTGCGAAAGCTACGGACGTCGTCGTACTGGTCGTTGCCGCGGATGACGGCGTGATGCCCCAGACAATCGAGGCGATCGAACACTCGCGTGCGGCCGGCGTGCCGATTGTGGTGGCCGTCAACAAGATCGATAAACCGGATGCGAATCCCGACCGGGTGAGGCAAGAGCTGGCCCAGCATGGCTTGTCCCCGGTTGAATGGGGCGGCGAAACTGAAATCGTTCAGGTTTCCGCGAAGAAGCGCGAGAACCTCGACACGTTGCTCGAAACAATTCTGCTGACTTCAGACATTCTCAACCTGCGCGCCAGCCCAACCCGTCTCGCCTCCGGCGTCGTGTTGGAAGCAAAGCTTGACCGCGGACGCGGCGCTGTCGCCACCGTCCTGGTGCAACAGGGCACGCTACACATTCACGAGCCGTTCATTGTGGGCCAAATTTTTGGACGCGTGCGAGCAATGTTCAATGACAAAGGCGAAGCGATTACTGAAGCTGCGCCCGCGACACCAGTTGAAGTGCTCGGGTTGCAGGGCGTACCGCAAGCCGGTGAAAGTTTTCAGGTAGTTGCCGACATCACGCGCGCACAACAGATTTCCGGTCACCGGCAAATGCTCAGTCGTCAGGCAACGCTGATGCAGTCAACCAAGCGCGGTATTGAAGCGTTGGGCGAAACTGAAGTTAAAGAACTGCTCGTGGTTATCAAAGCAGACGTGCAAGGTTCGGTTGAGGTTCTGAAGTCTACGCTGCAAAAACTTTCCACGGATCGCGTCAAAGTTAAGGTTATCCGATCCGGAGTGGGCGCGATCACCGAATCTGATGTATTGCTTGCTTCCGCTACGCAAGCTGGGTCGGCCGTTACGGCGGTCGTTGTGATTGGCTTCAACGTCAGGCCGGGCGCACGTGCGGCGGATCTCGCGAAACAGGAAAGCGTGGACATCCGGCTGCATTCAATCATCTACAAGGTCGAGGAAGAGATTCGGGCTGCGATGATTGGAATGCTGGAAGCTATCGAAAAGGAAAAGATCATCGGCAAGGCCGACGTGCGCGAAGTCTTCCGGGTGCCGAAAGCTGGTGTGGTCGCCGGGTCGATGGTTATTGATGGCAGTATTCGCCGCAACGCGCGCGCGCGCTTGATTCGTGATGGCGTGGTTAGTTGGGAAGGTAACATCGCTTCCCTGCGCCGTTTCAAAGATGACGTTTCCGAAGTGCGTGAAGGTTTCGAATGCGGTATCGGCCTGGAAAACTTTAACGACGTTAAGGTCGGCGACCAGATTGAAGCGTACATAGTGGAGAAGGTTGCCGCCACGGAATTGTAAGGAGGCAGACGGCAGCAGCAGGCGGCAGGTGAGGAATAGCTTTCTGCCTGCTGCCTCCTGCTCCTGCCGACTGGTTATGCGTCGCCCTGAAAGAGTTGCAGATATTCTTCGCGAAGAGATTTCTCAAATCGTTGGCTTCGAGCTCGAGGACCCACGACTTACGATGGTAACCGTAACGGACGTTCGCCTCTCCGACAATCTGAGGGATGCGCGGGTTTACGTCACCATCGCGGGGGATGAAAAGGAACATCAGAGTGCGCTCACCGCTTTACGCAAAGCCGCGCCGTACGTTCGCAAGCAACTAGGCCTTTCACTCAACCTGCCGCGCACACCCGAAATTCATTTTGTTAGAGACCGCATCGAAGAGCAGGGCGAGCGTGTGGACAACCTGCTGTTTCAAATTGAAAAAGAATCGAAGAGTAAAGAAGGGACGAAGGATGAAGAAGTTTAGAGTTCAAGCTTTAGCTTGTTATTCGAAGAGCAACCTAAAGGTTGAATTCTGAACTGTTTATCATTTGGTAAGCAATGCTTAGTCAAGTTGTTGAGCTGATCGAAGCGAAGAAGAAATTCGCGATTACTTCCCATCGCCGTCCCGATGGGGACAGCCTGGGATCATCATTGGGCCTCTATTGGTTGCTGCGCGCGCTCGATAAAGACGTCGAAGTAATCATGCGCGATCCGGCGCCGCACGCGTATCAAACTTTACCTGGAGCGAAACAGGTACGCGTTACCCCTTCGGTTGATGATTCCTACCACGCAGTTTTCGTCATTGAATGTTCTGATGTGACGCGGCCGGGCCTTGATAATCTCGAGAAGCAATTCGTCGTCAACATCGATCACCATTCCACTACCGCGCTGTTCGGCAAGATCAATTGGATCGACTCGACTGCGTCAGCCGTTGGCGAAATGATCTACAACCTCTGCAAGGCCACGGGGGTGCGGGTGACGAAAGAAATTGCCGAATGCGTCTACACCGCGCTTATCACCGACACTGGTTCTTTCCATTTCTCGAACACGACTGAACGCACGTTTAAGGTCGCCTCCGAACTGCTGCGAACGGGAGTTAAGCCGGCTAAAGCCGCCGAAGCGGTTTTCGCGAGTTACCCCTGGAGCCGTATTCAGTTGATGGGTGCCGTGCTTTCAACCGCGCGGCGCGACGCCACCGGCCGAGTTGCCCTGCTGCGGCATAGTCTCGAGATGCAACACAGCGCCCATGCTTCGGATGAAGATGCGGATGGCTTCGTAAACTACCCGCTGACCGTCGGCGAAGTTGAAGCGGTGGCGATGCTGAAAGAGTTGGAGCCGGGCGTTTATCGCACCAGCTTGCGCTCGAAAGGCGAAGTCAACGTCGCGCGCGTCGCGGAGAAATTTGGTGGCGGCGGTCATCGCAACGCTTCAGGCTGCACCTTACGCGGAACCTGGGAAGAAGCCGAAGAGAAAATCATCGCATTGCTACAGGATGCGGTGGAACGCGCGAACGGCTCGTCTGACATCACTGAAGATGCGCTGATTAGCAGCGAGTAGCGGCGACCCAAGGAAAAAATTTTCCATTTAGCATTTACCATTTTTCATTCGTTAAAGGTGAACGAAACCCAAGCAACAACGTTAGGAAGAGGGGCTTGCCCCCGCTCGTACTTAGTTGCCACCCGATCGGCGGGCGCAAGCGACCCTTCCTAACCTGCGAGGTTGCATACAAGAGTGTTGCATCGAGCTAAATGAAAAATGAGAAATGGTAAATGCTAAATGGAAAATTCTTTCTGACTTCTGACTTCTGACTTTTGACCGCTGACTTCTGACCTCTGTTCTCTTTCGTGAGAGATGGCTACCCTCGACAAGAAATACAAATGGCGCCGCAAGGATTATCAGGAGCAAACGCGCGGCTTGTTAATGGTCCATACCGGCAATGGCAAGGGCAAGACAACTTGCGCTCTCGGGCTGATGATGCGTGCAGCCGGACGCGGCCTCAACTGCTGCATGATCCAATTTATGAAGTCTCGTAACGATCGCTATGGCGAGCACGAGTCAGCGGAGAAGTTGGGTATCGAAGTACACACGATGGGAGATGGTTTCACCTGGGACACAAAAAATCCGGAGCAGGATCGGGCCACTACACGAGAAACGTGGGACCTCTGCGTGCAGAAATTGCGAAGCGGCGACTACGACCTGCTGGTGTTTGACGAACTGGTTTACGTATTGAGTTACAACATGCTGCCGGTTGCCGAGGTGCTGGAAGAAATCCGCAACGTTCGCGCGTCACAGCCCGCGCTGCACATCGTTCTTACCGGCCGCGACGCTCCCGCCGAGCTCATCGAGGCTGCCGACCTCGTGACCGAGATGAAAGAAATCAAGCATCCTTTTAACGCCGGCATCCGCGCCCAGCAAGGTGTGGAGTTTTGACAATTCGCCAATAACATCGGCTTTTCCGCGGCTCGCTGAATTTTTTTGACTTCGTTCTTCAAGGGCTGTGCCTAATGTGCTAGGCTCTATCCCACACCCGACAACCAATGCGGAAGGCTTCCTGAGTCCAAGCTATGCCCTGGTTCAGTAAAAAAAGTAAACAGATTGAAGCGGTGCCTCCCGAGGAGCGCGTGGTCAAGACGGAAAATGTTTTCGTCAAATGCGACGAGTGTGAAGCGCATCTGTACAAACGTGACCTCGAAGAATCGTTGCAGGTGTGTCCAAAGTGCGGCTACCACTTTCGCATCGGTGCGCGTGACCGGCTCGCGATGTTATTCGACGGCGGTACTTACGAAGAGGTGGATGCGGAAGTCATCTCGATCGATCCGCTCGAGTTCGTAGACACCAAGCCATACGAGCAACGTCTAAAACAAGCGCGGAAAAACTCCGGGGTTCCGGAGGCAATCGTAAGTGCTCGCGGTAAAGTTGGCGAACATCCGGTTTTCGTTGGCGCGATGGACATGGCCTTCATAGGCGGCTCAATGGGTTCCGCGGTCGGCGAAAAAGTTACGCGGCTGGTCGAGCACACGTTGCGCGATCATGCCGCGTTAATTCTTTTCTCAGCATCGGGCGGTGCGCGAATGCAGGAGGGCGCTCTTTCCCTGATGCAGATGGCAAAGATTGCTGCCGCCCTCGCGGCACTCGACGAAGCGCAACTGCCATTCATCTCCGTCCTAACTGATCCAACCACCGGTGGCGTGACCGCGAGCTTTGCGATGCTGGGAGACATCGTCATCGCCGAGCCGAAAGCGTTGATAGGATTTGCCGGCCCACGCGTTATCGAACAAACGATTCGGCAAAAACTGCCGAAGGATTTTCAACGCTCCGAATTTCTGCTGGACCACGGCATGGTGGACGCGATTGTCGACCGTCGCGAACAGCGCGATTATCTGACGAGGTTGCTCAATTTCATGTTGAACCCGGAAATAACCGGAGCGTCTGAAATGGATCGCTTGCGTTCGCGAGCGATCTCTGGCAATTAAATCCAACCGCATCTCACTGGCCGCAGCTAACCGAATGCAGTTTAGTGAAAGCCTTGCCTACCTCCTGAGTCTCGGTCACGAAACGCTCACGATCAAGTTAGGACTCGAAAACACGCGGATAGTGCTCGAAGCTTTGGGCAATCCGCATCACTCGTTTAAGTCTGTTCAGATTGCCGGAACAAACGGTAAGGGATCCACTGCCGTAATGCTCGAATCAATCGCGCGCCAGGCGGGAATTTCGACCGGCCTTTTTACTTCACCGCACTTAATTTCAATAACCGAAAGAATCAAATTCGCTGGAGTGGAGATTTCGCCGGAGGACTTTGCGAAACATGCCACGCAGGTGAAATCCACTGTGGAAAAACTGGTGGCGGAAGCCAAGCTGCAAACCCCGCCGACGTTTTTCGAGCACGTGACTGCGATCGCGTTTCTTGCTTTCAAAACCGCGGGTCTTGAACTCGCCGTGCTTGAAACGGGATTAGGTGGCCGGCTAGACGCAACAACCGTCGCGGGCGCGGAAGTCGTCGGCATCACTTCAATTGCGCTGGACCATCAGGAATATCTCGGAGCGACGATTCAGGAAATCGCTGCGGAGAAAGCGGCAATCATTCACCCGGGTTCGTTAGCCGTGATCGCGCCACAGCAGCCGGCTGCGCTCAACGTAATTCTCGCCCGCGCTGCCGAATGTAAAGTTGACCCGCGGTTGGTTGGTGACGAGGCTGTCATTGAAAAGACGACAACAGACGGTCGGTTTACCGTTACATTTCAGACCAATTGTGATCGATACGAATCGACGACAATCAATTTGCGCGGGCGGCATCAGATCGAAAATGCGGCGACCGCAATTGGTCTGGCCGAGGCTCTGCGCCAGAAAGGGTGGGACATTTCAAGAGCCGACATCATCCGCGGCATTGAAACGGCTGAGCATGCCGGAAGGTTGGAACTTATCGGCCGCTGTTTGTTGGATGGTGCTCACAATCCCGCCGCAGCTACCGTTCTACACAGTTACCTTGATGAGTTTGTCAGTGGGCCATTGACCCTTGTGTTCGGTGCGATGAAGGACAAGAACCTGGAAGAGATTGCTGCAATTCTCTTCCCTGCGGCCACTCATTTGGTTTTGACTCAACCTGATAATGCCAGGAGTGCAAGTGTGGAAGAACTTCTGCGGATTGCCTCGGCGATTGACGCGCCTAACGTTTTCGTCACAAGGTCCGTCCGCGAAGCGATTGCGAAGGCTGATGCGGTAACATCTGCTTCCGGCGTGATCTGCATAACTGGTTCGCTTTATCTTGTAGGAGAAGCGCAGGCGGTTCTGAAAAGTTCGAAAACGTGATTGAACAAACGCGGCGGGTGAAACAAAGGAAGCTTTATGACGACTCAAGACTGTCCGCAAATTCTGGATAGCAAAGAGATTTTTCGTGGCCGGGTTTTTGACGTAACTGTCGACACCATCCGCGAAGGTGACAAAACCTACCAACGTGAAACCGTGCATCACTCTGGCAGCGCTGTGATTGTTCCGGTGTTCGAGGACGGGACGCTCGCCCTCGTCAGGCAATACCGACATCCCGCGGTTCGTTATCTGCTCGAGGTGCCGGCCGGCACTTTGTCGCACGGCGAAGCACCCGAAGAAGGCGCCGCAAGAGAGTTAGAAGAAGAACTCGGATTCACCGCCTCGAGCCTGGAAAAGTTGTCCGAATTTTTTGTTTCACCGGGTTTCTGCGAAGAGAAAATGTGGATCTATCTCGCAACCGGCATGACCAAAACTGAACAGCGACTGGAAGACGACGAGCTGATCGAAGTCGTGCGCATGCCTTTTTCGCAAGCGCTGAACATGATTACGACCGGAGAGATTGAAGACGCGAAGACGATAATCGGCATCATGCTCGCCGCGCCACGCGTCGGTCCGTCAATGTTTGAATCCGGTTACCCTGCCGTTTGAAGCAGTCCCGCATCTCATTGGTGGTATTACTCAGTGTTTGACCGCGACAAGTACAAGCTCATAAACTGCAAGTCATCGTGTTTAATCCAAATGATGCGGCGGCACTTCCTCTAAATGAAGATCCGCCATACGTGAAGGTCGAATCCGGCGCGGGTCCGCCTCCAGGAATTCCAAATCCAGACGCTCCTTCATGGGGAATCGGTGGAGCGATTTTCGTTTGGGTCGCAAGCTTCCTTTTGATCATCTTCATGCCGCTCCTGTTCTTGTTGCCGTATGCAGCGAGCCGGGGTTTGCAGCTTACCGATCCAAATTACGTTAAAGCCCTGGCGGAACTAGCACTCGGCGACAAAACCGCAGTGCTGTTGCAAGTAGTCGCCCTCTTGCCTAGTCACATATTGACGTTCGCTCTCATCTGGGTAGTCGTTACGCGCTTTGGCAAACAATCATTTTGGCCGGCTATAGGCTGGGGATGGTCGGGCCGGTTTCGGCTCTGGACGTGTATTGGTTTGGGAGTCGCATTGTTTATCGTCGGCTCAACCCTCGCCTGGTTAATGGGCTCTGCCAAGCCGACGCAGCTCGAACAGATCATCAACAGCTCGCTGGCTGCGCGTTATGCCATTTCAATTTTGGCGGTCGGCACAGCCCCATTTGTTGAGGAGTTTATGTATCGCGGCGTACTTTACGCGCCCATTCAAAAGTTAGCGGGCGCGCCAACTGCGGTATGCATCGTTCTCGCGCTATTCACAATCATTCACGTGCCGCAGTATTGGCCGAACTTCGGCGTGATCGCAGCGGTTGCTTTATTGAGTGTCGCGCTGACGCTGGTTCGCGCCTACACACATCGATTACTCCCCTGCATCATCATTCACCTGGTCTTCAACGGGATTCAGGCGGTGCTCTTAATCCTCGAGCCTTATGCACAAAAATTTCTTCCCACGAGCGAACCGGTAAACCCCACCATGATCCTGTTGCCGTTGCTTCACCTGATTCGCTAACCAATGGATTTCGAAGTCGTCGTTGTGGGCGCTGGCATTGGCGGGTTAACCGTAGCCGCGCTGCTGGCCCACCGAGGAATGAGCGTGTGCGTGCTGGAACGACAATCGCAAGTCGGCGGCTGCGCTGCAAGTTTCGACAAATTTGGTTTCAGGTTTGAGCAGGGCCACGGCCTCTACTCCTCATGGGAGCCGGGTGGCATTCATCAACGCATCTTCGCCGAACTGCCAGTTGGACCACCAGAAACTCTGCCACTCGATCCGGCCTTTATTATCAGGCTACCCGATCGATCCGAGGTGAGCGTCGGCTCCGATGGGGAAGCGTTTGAACAGAACCTGCGCGAAGTGTTTCCTGAATCCGCGGCTAATGCGATTGAGTTTTATCGCAAACTCGATCGAATGGTCGCGCAACGTGCGGGCGGCGGTAACCTGCATTCAGAACCATTTGCCAGCGCTGGTGAATCAACGGCAAGCCACCTCACCGGAGTCTCACCTCGCTTCAGGCAATTCATAGATGCACAGTTGCAAATACTGACCCACGGAAATAGTAATGAAGTTGGATTGTTGCAGGCAGCGCTCTCTACAAATGAAGCGCGACGGCAAATGTTTGCGATTCGTGGAGGGAGCGCAGCGCTTGCGAACAAATTGGCTGACTCGATCAAGCTCAGCGGCGGAACTATCAGGCTCGACGCTCCGGTCTTAAGGCTGGGCTATGACTCTACAGGTGAAGCTGTTGGCGTTGACCTATTAAGCGGCGAAAGAGTCATGGCTTCGAAAGCAATTATTAGCAACCTTACATTGTGGGACACCTACGGCAAGCTTGTCGGATTAAATCGCACACCTCCGGAAATCAGAAAACAATTGCAAAGGCTGCGCGGTTGGGGCGCGTATTTGGTTTTCGGATCGATCGAAAGTGATGCAGCAAACTTACCAGCGGCCGACCGCTTTTTAGCATTAACAAGTTGGCAGCCGGAAACACCTTACTCTCCGGAAACCCAGCAGTTGTTCTTGAATGTTGCACCCGCCGGGGATCGCAGAGCGCCCGAAGGAAAACGGGCCGCGACGATCCACGCATTCACCCGCGCCGACGATTGGTTTTCATTTCATACCGATGAAGAGGAAACGGAAGCGAAAGACCAGCGAATGCTCGAGTCTGTGTGGGAGCAACTGCACCGGTCCATGCCCGAACTTGGCAGTTCCATCGAAGTGATCGATACGATCAATCCGCGAGGTTACTACGACACAACGCGTCGAAAGCTAGGGATGGTTGGTGGGGTGATCCCAACTCCCGATTGGTCTCAAGGCGAACCGCGGCACACCACCTCGCTGCCTAATCTGTTCATTGTTAGCGAAACCACTGCAGGCGGGGGGCTGGCCACACTTAGCCGTGCTGCACTTACGCTGGCCAATAAACTTAGGCCGTGAGCCTAAAGTTCGATAGACAAAACCATATTGTATGTTGTATATAGGCAACAGACTGTCATGTACATAACTGTTGATGAAAAGGATCGGCGGCCCATCTACCAGCAGATTGTTGATGAAATCAAAGGGCTAATTGCCACCGGCGAGCTTCCCCAGGGAACGTTCCTACCGCCCGTGCGTCAGGTGGCTGCTGACCTTGGCGTGAACTTGAATACCGTGGCCTTCTCGTATCGACAGCTACAGCGTGAAGGGCTCGTGAAGGTGAGACACGGAGCGGGTGCCTTAGTTATCTCGCGCGTTGTGAACGAGCCCGTTGGCGACCAGTCTCGAAATCAGTTGACCGCGGCGCTCACCCACCTCGTGCTGTCCGGACTAAAGCCCAGCGAAGTTAGATCTTTGGTTGATGAAGAATTGCGCCGGCTGTATGCCGACCGGTAACAATAAAACCGGATAAGCGCTCGATGAAGTTACGGGTTATCCGGCCGGTGTGAACTTGCCGGTCCGGTCGTATCTCGCTGCGCCGCGGGTTGCGAAATTGGGCTCGACGGTGCGACTGGAGGTGGACTTGGTGGACCACCACCATTTCCGCCACCGTTGCCTCCACCATATCCTGCTCCGCTACCGTTGCCATTGCCGTTTCCGGCATTAACGGGAGTACCGGATGCAGGGTAGTTACCGAGGCCGGGGATTCGGTTACAGCAGTGGACCGACCCGTAATAATAGGAGCTCATGTAGGCCAGACCGTAAGGCGAGTCCCAGCCGATACTAAAGGGGTAAAACGTGAAGCACCTACCGCCAGCTTCATAGAGCCATACGCCTCTCGCAACCGAGTTTGCGATCCATCCATTACTGCCGTAGGCAGATACCAAACTGTAAACAATCTGCGGATTCAAACGGCTGTTGGCACGAGCTAAAGTTTGCGCGCGATCCTTGCTCCAAACTTCGATCGAATCCTTCGTCTTGTCAGCGTTTCTTAGTTTCGCTACGGAGAATGAGTTCTCATTGAAAACGACTTTGTTGCCGCCTTTGATTTTCGTGTGGGTCGGCTGCAGCATGACCCGCCCTTTTCTGACGATAAGCTCGGTGGCGTCGCCCGGCACTACGTTAACCCTATAAAGTCCGCGGCGCACAATTGCCATGCGCGTATGCGGCGTGCTGATGTTTATTAAAAGTTCAGAGTCGTCGGCGCCGGTAACTTCAACGATCGCCGTGCCTCGAGTCAGTCGCACTTCAAGGTTTTCAAACGAGTTGTTGGTCAACTCCAGTTCTGAATCCTCACCCATACGCAAATAAGAGCCTGGATTAAGCAGCACTTCCACCCGGCCATCTAATCCGGTTCTCACGACGTCTCCGGTTTCCAGATCTTCTTTTGTCGTCAACTGCTGCCAGTCAGTGTTTCCGTGAGCGCGCATTGCCGCGCGGCCGGTTACGGCATTAACTCCGCCGGCGTGCGCAGAAATCACAAATCTTTCGCGATTCTGCGCCGACGTCGACGATAACGACGCGGCCATAAAGGAAGCCAACGCTACCAGAATCAATGAAACAAGGGCTTTTTTCATGACTTTTTCCTTTGGCTAGCAGACGATCAAAGCGATCTGTTGAGGAACTTTATTATAGTAGCCTCGTGCTCATTTACAAACTTTTCCTAAGCTGCAAGCTTAATTTGCATAGTACCCGCGCTTGCCTCGTGCCACGGCGTTTGGACGATCGACGTTGACGCGTATGGCGCGCCACTTTCCGTCGCGCGCTTTATCTGAAGGGCGGTACGCTAAACCGTAAACCGTTCCTAAATCGGCAACAACTCTTTCATATGCTCCCGCCAAATCTTGTAGGCGTTCAACCTCATAGAAGACTCCGCCACCGGCGTCGGCCATTTCCTTCATGCGGTCGTGGCCCACATCGAACGCCTCCGGTTGAGTGTCGAGCGGACTTAGCGATTCATACTCGGTGTTTAGCCACAATGTATAGACTACGCCATCAAATTCCCGAACACGATTGACCAGGTCCGCATAAGACATTCTGGACCCCTCGTCATTGACTCCTCGCGCTACGCCGGGAATGTTTGCATCGAGGCCGTCGCTCATAACCACCATGGCCGTGCGCCGCGCATTTTTTGTGTCCTGCAACAACTGAGTCAGGGCATAGTCGGCAGCGTCATAGAGTTTTGTATCGCCGGTTTCAGTGTCGATCGCATTGATACGTCGTCGCAGATCACTACGGTTCAATGTAACCGGCGAAACGAGCGTCGCGTGGCCGGCAAAAGTAATGACGCCGATGCGGTCGAAGGGACGAGCAGCATCTACAAAGCGCAAAGCGGCTGCGCGAATAAGACTAACCACATCGCGAGTCGATCCTGAAATGTCGATCAACAGCATCAGATCGAAGGGGGCCGAGGATGACTCGAACTGTAGGATCTCTTGCTCGGTTCCGTTTTCAAAGAGTCGAAAGTCCGGTTTAGTTAAACCCACCACCCCGCGGCTCGTGTTGCGATCAACGACGCTCATGTTCAGCGTTACCAGTTGTGAATCAACGCGAATGATGTCGCCTTCGCTTATCTCCTGAGCATCAATCGCCGGCGCCGGCGTTCCGGCGGGTTTCCTGGGAACTTCCAAACTTGGATCGTCCGATCCGCGCTCGGCGGCAACGTCGGAGACTAATTTTGAAGAAAGCGACACGGCGCCGCTTTGCGTGTTAACGCGCAAAGTCTTCGCGCCCGTACCCAGCCTTGCCTGCAACACATGCCCATTGCTGCTGCGGAAATCGGGAAGCGTGGAAGCGACCGATCCAGTAAGCGAACGCGCAAAAATATCGGCGTTGGGAGTATCGCGAAACTCGACATCAATGGGTCCACTGGTAGATCGCAGTGACGCGGAAGACGGCACTCCATGCAAAGCAACTGAATATTTTCCCGTAACGATTTCGGTGTGGGCCGTCGCCGGAACCTTCACCGTCAGCTTAATCTGATCCGGCGGGTCCGATGGCCGCCGCACGATACTGATCGACAACAGTTGTTTCCGGTTCTCTATCACAACGGGCGAGCGCGTTAGTGGAGTGTTGCCATCATTGCTCGCTGCCACGGTCACGTAGTTTTCATTCCACACCTCGGCATTGACATCGCCAAATTGGTTTTCAATTCGCACGTGACCGCCGGCAGCAAACTCAATGCGAATGCCCTGGGTGGCGTCATTCTGGGGTGACGCCGCCAGGATTAACGGCGTTAAGCCGAGCGAAAGGACAAACACAACTACACGTCTAAATGGTAGTGAGAACATAAAAGCAAATTTTTCAGTGCGCTAAAGTAACTCGGGGAGAGACGCTGGGAGTTCGCGGTGATTATAACCCCAATGGCTATCTTTCAATCATATCGAGCATGGAATTTTCTTCCTTGGGCGCTGGCACGACCGGCGGCGGGGCTTCGCCGCCGAGATCGGCGAGCCGGAGCAGCAGATTATTGGCATTCGTCGCATATGGAAGCGCGCCCTGTTTGGTCAGCACGCCGGTTCGCACCATTTGTTCAATGACCGCGTCGAAGGTCTGCATCCCGTCCTGATCGCCTTGTTCCATCGCATCTATTAAAGATTTACCTTCCGATTCGCCCTTCTCGATATATTCCCGAGTGCGCATGGTCGATTTGAGAATCTCGATCGCGGCGACTCGTCCTTTGCCATCGCCGCGCGGAATTAACCGTTGCGACACGATATAACGAAACGACTGTGCAATTCTGGTCCGAATCACTCGTTCTTCATTTTTGGGAAAGACACCGATGATCCGGTCCACTGTTTTAGACGCGTCAATCGTATGCAAAGTCGACAGCACCAGATGTCCTGTTTCGGCCGCCTCAAGCGCGACTTCGATCGTTTCACGGTCCCGCATCTCCCCGACAAGAATCACTTTAGGCGCCTGGCGCAAGGCGGCCCGCAAGGCAATGGAAAAACTCGGCGTATCAGAGTGCAGCTCGCGTTGGTGAATGGTGCAGTTCTTATGCATGTGCAGGAACTCAATCGGATCCTCAATGGTAACCACGTGGTAGTACTGCGTCTCATTGATCAAATCGATCACTGCGGCGAGCGTCGAACTTTTGCCGCTGCCGGTTGGGCCCGTGACTAAAACAATCCCGTTCTTGAGATCCACGATCTGTTTTAGCTGGGGAGGCAAATCAAAGTCGTCAAAGGTGGGCGGCTTAGTGGGAATAACGCGCATGATGATCGCGTGCGAGCCTCTTTGCTTGAAAATATTAACGCGAAACCTGGCTTCACCGGGAACGCTGAAGGAAACGTCAGCCGAGCCATTTTTGTCCAGGCTCTCAGCGGCGTTCTGATTGGCGCCGACGATGAGTTTGGCGATTCCGGAGGTATGGGCCGGTGTTAGTTTCTCGAGCCCGGCAATCGCCACGGGTTCGAGCTTGCTGGAAAGTTCGACCTGGGGCGGCCGCCCGGGAGAAAAAATCAGATCGCTTACCTTGTCCGAGACACCGAGCATCTGCCGGAGGACAGCGACGAAGTTGAGGGGTGGGGCGGCGACCGGGTTGGTGAGATTTGGATCACTCATTTAGTTTCGAACTTTTCTCCTGTGCTGGCATCAAATACCGTGAACGAAAAACTGAGGACTAGAGAACCAAAAGCTGAAAAGCTACATCAAATGATTACTTAGCTTTCCCCAAAGTAAAGGAGACCAGAATGGCAACCTACAGAGATCCTGTTAGATGTTTTGCCCCGCTCGAAGTACTCGAGCGTTTACTGGAAATCCGTGCCGACGCGGGGTTTGCTCCCACAGTTTACCTGCAATCGACTGACGACATGGCGCATTACCTTGATGCTTTCGGTTTCGATGTCTATGCCTTTACGAATGCCGAGACCGGCTTTCATTTCGGCGACTATCGTGGCCCACTCGCGCCGGGCGGCGATCACGCCCATTGCTCCCTGACAGCGCATTAGAAAGAAAGCTCTTCAATTAATGCGCAAATCATTTTTCCGGAAGAGCTTTGATTACAAAGAACGTCACATCGTCGTTGGCGCCTTGGCCATCCGTCCAGTCGTTCACCTCCTTATGAACTGCCGCAATCAAATCACGCGCGTTGAGGTCAAGGTTTGCTTTTACTGCACGTGCTAATCGATCGCGACCATACTCTTCACCCTTTGGATTCAGCGCCTCAGTCACACCGTCAGTATAAAGCACAATCATTTCGCCCGGTTCAATCGTTTGATAATACTCGTGGTAACGCGTGTCCTTGAACATTCCCAACGGCAGACTGCCGCGCTCTATGAACTGATGCTTGCCGTCTGCACTCACCTGTAGCGGCGGGTTATGGCCCGCGTTCGTATATGAAATTGTGCGGTTAGTTGCGTCCAGAATGCCGTAGAACGCGGTGACAAACTGATTGCGCTCAATCGATTCCCACAACAAATAGTTAACCTTGGCCATTGAGACGTTCGGCGAGTAGCCAATGTGCGTGGCGGCGCGCAAACTTGCGCGCAGAAACGCCATCAACAGCGCCGCTGGGACGCCCTTACCGGAAACGTCCGCGATAACCAAGCCTATCTGGTCGTCGAAAATCTTTACCCAATCATAGTAGTCGCCGGAGACTTCTTCAGTGGGAAAGTTGTAAGCACTGATGTCGAACCCCGCTAACTGTGGATCTTTAGCGGGCAGCAATTCCAGTTGCACCTGACGTGCTACTTCAAGCTGGCCTTCAAGACGCTTCTTTTCGATCAACTGCTCGTGCAGCATGACCTTCTCGATAATGATCGCTACCTGCGCGGCCAACAGCATGAGCACCTGGAGATCATCTTCCGAGTATGCGTTCAACTCGTCACTCTCCAGATCGAAAACGCCGATCACTTCGGAGTTCGAAATAATCGGCGCCACCATTTCGGATCGTGTCTGGGCGCGCGCGTTAATGTACTTAGGCTCGTGACGCACGTCAGGCGAGTTAACCGGTTTGGCGGTCAGCGCCACCTGGCCCAACAATCCCTCACCAATTTTTAAATGCAGGTTACTAAGCTCGTCGATGTTGTAACCACGCACCGCTTCTGCCCGAAATACGCAGGGCTCTTCACCTTCTCCGACTTTTGTCTCGTCACACTTAACAACGAAAATTCCCGCTGCGTCATAAGGCAGAAGCGAATCCAGCGTATCCATCACCAGGTTTAAAACTTCCTGAAGGTCGAGCGACTGGCTGATCTTCCGAGTTATGTCGAGCAGCATGCGCAGCTTGTCCGTAGTCGTCAGACCCGGCAGCGGCAGCTCTTTTATTTGTTCGGTCATGAGAATCAGGTGCGCTTAAAGCAGCAACGCGAAAGCAGGATTATAAGCGTTTGCAGTGGGAAGCAGGAAATTCTATGCGAATAGAAGCCTGGGATTTATTCGCCATGCCAAGAGAGGGCCGAGCTAAACCTGAATTCCAGCCGCGTTCTTGTACAAAGGCCATAAACGCGTAACTTTCATGCGATATTCGACCAGCTCACGACTAACGCGGAAATGCTTTGCGATTTGAGAAGAGCTTTCGTCGCCAAGAATGGCCTTGCGTAACGCCGCGTAGGGCACGAGCGCCGCAGCGCCCGTTGCATAGGCCGCCTCTTCGTCGGCAGCTCGATAATCCCGCGCGACTTTCCGGCCCCGCTCATTCGTTACGAGAACTTTCAAACGGCTTGGCTCGTGTCCCAGAAAAACGTGAGAGATTTCCTCCATCAGAGTTGCGTTGGTGCGTGCCGGTCCATGATTCGGATTGAGTATGACAATGCGCCGGCCATCGGGTAGCGCGTGAGAGCAGGCGCCGCCAGACCATTCTTCAGAGGCAGCACCGAGCAGCCGTTCGCGCGTCGTCTCGCTCAAGTCGTTGATCCGAGCGAAATCGACAACTAACAAGTTCGCGAACTGTGCCAAGTGAAACGGATTCAACGGACCTCCCGGTCGCACACCCGCAAAGTCGCGAATGCCGGAAGCCTGAAGTTCAAAGCGGCGCCATTTATCGCCGGGCGGCAACTCCACAGCAGTCATGATCGGATTATAGCTGATGAAAGATTGGGACGGAGTTAACGGCGCTTGCGCGACGATTTGGATTGATCCGTGCGGCTAAACTGAGAGTAGGCAACACGAAACAATTCCGATAAGGCGTCGGCTGTCTCCGCGGTCAGGTTGCGATCGGCGCGCAGGTGGGCCTCGACAATCTCAGGTGTGGATTCGTGCGGATAGTAAACGATCGCCTTGGTCTCTTCACCGCCATCGCGAGTGCCCTTCAGAATTCGTTCCAACGGTACATCGAGCCAGGAAGTGAGGCGCGCGATATTGTCGGCATCAGGCTTGCCGGTACCGTTTTCAATCCGCGAAAGGGTTGAGGCAGAGACATTCGTCACATCCGCAACATCACGCAAGCTTAATCCCAGATCCTCGCGCCGACGACGAATCGCACGGCCCAGTTCCGCAGTATTAATTAGAGATTTTGTGGTTCGCGACATCGTTCGTTTTTCGACGCCGAGAACATATCACAGCAGGGTTTTAGACGCAAGACTTCGTTTTATCCGTGCAACACTAGTTGAAGGCGAGATCGGCACTTCGGGGCCCGCGGGAGCTGCACTGGTCCGGTCGAATCAATACTGTAATTAATCGTGGCGCCAAAGGCATTAGTCCTGCTTGTCAATTCATTCGCGCGATTGTAGGAGTAGAGTAAGTTGAAAGTTCCTATGCCCGTGAAACCGCGCGACTCTGAAGTCATACGCGATAGTTGATCGTAACTGTCGCCGTCAGAGCGCAAGCTCTCGGTGAGTGAAGGGCGGTTGCAGAGGCGTCAGATAAAGGAAGAAGAATCAGCGGTCGACCAGCGTTCTAGATCCGCGTTCTGTCAACCCCCTAACGATAATTCTTGTTTCCCAAATAAAAAGAATTAGGACGAGTACCAAAACAACTACGTTCCACCAAACGGCTTCTACCAACCCAAGTGGTTGAGGAAGCATTGCCTCGGGGTGCGACTGATAAAAAGGATTGCCTGCATAGAGCTGACGGTAACTTTTACCAGTGACAAACCACCAAAAATATACGACACCTGCTGCCATTAATGAGAACATTGAAATCATTATTCCCAAGCCATCACGAAAGCCGATTCCAATTATGTTTATAAACAAAAAAAGTGCGATCGCTAGCAACAACCAAGAAATACCGGGTGACCCGTCGATCCCCGGCGATTTGGACAGCGAGTGTAATCTGATTCCCATGCCGACAATCTGAAGCAGCAGTGCGAACATCGCAACAGCGAGGGTAACTGCATATGACCGGCCGAAATATGCCTGCCAATGTTGGTATGAGTTACTATTGGACGCGAATAAGGGTTTAGTTGAAATGCGATTTCTCATTTTGAATAACATTCATAATGGTCCGGTTATCGGCATGCCTCCAAGATTTTGTCGTGAGTCATACCGTGCCTTCGAAAACCTGCAAGATCATGCCGTAAGCCAAAGACATCCAATCGACCGGGAACCGAGATTATTCCAGCTTGATGAATGAACGCGTGAGACAACACGTCAGTTAAGGCGAATCTAGAAACATCATCGGCCCAAGAAGAAGCACCCCAAAATGCGCTATCATGTAAATAGATTTGGCCTCGCCCATCGGTCGTATAGTGAAGGAACGGTGTGATCGATCCTTCTTGAACTCTCACACTACTGAATTGCATTACGTATTCGTGTCTGGTCCTATCACTGACCATTCCTAACTCCGAAGCGGAGTGTATGTATAGGTCATTAGACGGACGGATTATTAAACCATGCTCTCCCAACATCTGCGTCGGGCTGGCTAACCCAGCGGCTTCGAAGGCGGCAGAGCACTTACGACTCAGGATAGTTTCTAATGCCGATCTGATCTAGCCATTGTCAAAATAATTACCGACAGTAATAACGAGAGCCACGGCCAGCTTATGTGAATCCAGCTTCTTTCTAACGGACAATCACTGTGGTTTGCGTTGGTCGTGGTATTAATGAACCAAATGCCACGAACGACGCCGTGAAACAAATGTGATGAGGCCACGGGTGCTCCTTAAGAGAGGGGGAGCTTGGTACGGTACCCCAGCGGTGTCTGGGCGCTGATTTGACATTACGCACGAATCACAGGGTGTTGGAGAAATAATTCGTAGTTCCGAACGAAGCGTAACGTCGGTGATACAGCGGCAGACTATCGTTCGAATGTCAAACTGTCAATGAATTTAATAACGTGAGAAGTCTCATCAGGGGCAGATCACTGTCGGGATAAATATGCGCTCTCAATTCTGATGCGTGCCTAATCCATTTCGGTCATTACGGTTGATTGCGGTGGCTGATTGAAGTCATCGCCAAATCGCGCGCGCGCGGTAACACATCAAGCGCCCGGGCGACTTGTTTATCATCGGTATTGACCAGGACACGCTCGGCCATCACGCGACCGTAAGCCGCCTGGACCAGGTTGAATCGCAATTGCATCTCAATGAACGCGCGATTACGGTCCACGAGCGGCGCCATCGCCTGGAAAGACGGGTTGGCTGAAACGAAATCTTTGAAAGATCGAATTAGCGAGTCGGTAATTAGAAATTCAGTTGGCTTTAGTTCACGTTCAAAATTAATCGCGCCACGCACGCGGTAATTTGCCGGCGCGGGCATGCGTCCATTTACGAGTTCTCGCGCAAAGCTAAACAGCGCACCCGTCAAACGGCGTTGCGCTAACGTAATCGTTCGCGGTCCCGCCGGCTCGTCCGGAGCAATCCCACCGCCACCAAAAACAGGCCGGCCACTATCCGTCTTCTTCTCCGGCCCAACCGGAGTCGCCCTCGCAAGATCGCCACCGCGATTTGAACCGCCATGAGTGTAGTAATCGTACAATCCACCATCCGCATAGTCGCGCTGAATTAGCCGGCCGGAAGGCGTGTAGTATTTCGCGGACGTCAAGGTGAGTCCGGCGCCATCTTCGAGCGGAATGATGCTTTGCACCAGTCCCTTGCCAAAACTTGTTTCGCCGACAATCAGCGCGCGATCGTGGTCCTGCATGGCGCCGGCCACAATCTCTGAAGCCGAGGCTGTGTTTTCATTAATTAGAATTACCAGCGGTACTAACTCTGGCGAACTATTCATCGAGCGGTAGGTGTTGTCACGCAGACCATTGCGACCTTTCTGCGTCAGGATGAGTTGGCCCGCCGGCAGAAACACTTCCGCGACGTGAATGGCCTGGTCCAGGAATCCGCCAGGATTATTTCTCAGATCGAGCACCAGCGAGGTCATGCCGCGCGCATGGAGTTGTTCAAGCGCGTCCTGCAATTCTTCGGTAGTTGAATAGTTGAAGCCACGAGTCATATCCACATAGCCAACGCCCGGTCTAATCATGTAAGCATCGGGAATGGATGGCTGCGGCACTACGTCGCGGGTGAGCTCGACAACCTGACGTCGCCCGTCCGCGGCGCGTTCGATCGTTACCTTTACAACTGAACCACGCGGCCCGCGAATTTTGTCGCGAACTTCCAGCGAAGGCTTACCAGTCATTTTCACGCCATCGACAGCAACGATTCGATCGCCGAAACGAAGGCCAGCGCGGGACGCCGGCGAATTCGGAAAGGTGGCGGTGATAAACGTGTCGGCGTCTGTGCCTATAACAAAATTCTGAATGGAAGCGCCGATGCCAAAGTATTCCGAGCGCTGGTCAGTTTTCAGTTCTTCATATTCGGCGCGGTCGTAGAAATTTGAATGCGGATCGAGCGACCGCAGCATTCCCACAATCGACGACTTAAATACCGCGTTGTAATCAAGGTCAGCGCCGTCGACGTATTGCCGCTCAATCAGTCGCAGCGCTTCCTCAACATCTTTTTCGATCGTAAGTGACTCGGCGGCGCGCGCATTGTTCCGCCGGTTGATGGAGCCCGCCTGTCTGCCGGGCATGCCGGTAGTCGTAGGGCGCGGTTTTTGTTGAGCAAGAGCGAAAGTTGAGAGGGATGCGACTACGAATGCCGCAACGAGCCTGACGACGAGTTTCTTTTTCACTTGATGGAGCCTCGCGATTGCGTGGAGAGAATGTCCTGACCGTAATAAGAATGCGTTTCGCGCAAATACTAGCCGAATGAAAACCGGACCGGCAAGCCAAGCGGTGAAGAACTGTCGCCGCCAGGAACAAGAATTAGCTGCACGACCTTAGCGTCGCACAAGAAGTGACTTAACTAAGTGACTTAACTAAAAGCGAAATGCTGCTCAATACCGGTTACAGTTGAATTACTATCAACCTTCGTTTTCAAAGCTTGCTTGACGCTTCTTTCAACGCATCCTTAGAATGAACTTAGCCAACATCAAAAGCGTATTAATAACGAAGTTCGAGTTTTCGCTTGAAGGAGTTTTCTCAAAACATGAGCAATCCTTATCAGAACGCCCCTTTTCAAAAAGAAGAGCAACAGCCTGGTAACACGGTAGACGACTTAATGCTTAGAGACGACGAAACGGATGGCGATTCCGAAGAACGGTCGCGCGCAGCTTCCTCTGTCCGGGACATCGCGTCTCGCATACCAGAATCATTAAGCGCCATCGGCCGCGATATCAGTCGCACAATCGAACGCGCGATTTCTGCTAAAGACGATTACGTGGTGGCGGTGAAGATTTCTCCTTCGGCACAGGAACAGGTTGATCAGTTGGTGCAGGCGGGAATATTTAAGAACCGCGCCGAGGCCGCCGGGTTTCTGGTTGAAGAGGGTATCAAAACTCAGTCCGCGCTTTTTGAAAGAGTGCAACAAAAGCTCGCTGAGATCGAGCGCTTGCGCGCCGAGCTACGAGGCATGGTTAATGAGAAACCAGCCTGAGCATTAGTCTCCCTATCACCCTCACAGTACAATGACCGTTCCCCATCGCGGGCCGCAGCACGCAAACATTACCGGATGAAACGAGATTAAAGTGGCCGAAAGATTCGAGCTTTCACCTACACCGATCAACCAATTCACACTCGCCAATGGCCTTCGCGTTATTTTGTCTCCCGACGATGCCGTTCCGGTAGTTTCTGTCGCGCTTTACTACGACGTTGGTTCGCGCAACGAAAAAACCGGGCGCACCGGCTTTGCACATCTGTTCGAACACATGATGTTCCAAGGCTCGGAAAACGTTCCCAAGGCAGCGCACTTTCAATACATCTTCAATGCTGGTGGAACTATGAACGGTACCACCTCAACTGAACGGACTAATTATTTTGAAACCCTGCCAGCCAGTCACTTGCCGCTGGCGCTATGGCTTGAAAGCGATCGCATGCGCTCGCTCAAGGTGACGCAGGAGAACCTGGACAATCAGCGCAACGCCGTTCAGGAAGAAAAGCGTTTACGGTATGACAACCAGCCGTACGTGAATGCCTTCCTGCGCATTAACGAACTGATTTTTCAGAACCCGGCCAACGCGCATTCAACCATCGGTTCGATGGAAGATCTCGACGCCGCCACAATCGACGATGTGAAGGAATTTTTTCGCATCTACTATGCGCCGAACAATGCGGTGCTGACGATCTGTGGCGACTTTGATCAAGATGAGGCGATCGCTCTCGTTAATAAATACTTCGAAGACATTCCCAGCCAGCCCGCGCCGCCTCCCGTTGATATCAACGAACCCGACGATGTGGCGCGCACACAGGAAGTGTTCCTGGATCAGCTAGCGCCGGCGCCGGCATTCGTACTCGGTTGGAAGATTCCACCGCGACGCACGCCAGATTTCTACGCGCTTTCACTGGCGGCCGATCTGTTGTTTGAAGGCGATAGCTCGCGGCTTTATCAGAAGTTAGTGAAGGGTGACGAATCGGTCGTTTCGATTCAGGGTGGCATCGATGAACGCCGTGGTCCATCCGCCTTGTACATCTTTGCGTTGCCGAAGCCGGGCGAAGAAGTCGCCACCATCCGCGATCAGATCTTTGCTGAGATTCGCGCGCTGCGCACGTCTGGACCATCAGCGGAAGAGATGGAAAAGCTGCGCAACTCGCTCTGCAATGACGTAGTGCGCGGCCGGCAATCGACGATGTATCGCGCGCAACGGCTGGCGGAGTACGCGCTATATGATAACGATCCGACATTGATGGATTCCGAACTCGCTCATTATCTGTCGATCACTCCTGAAGAGATTCGAAGCTCGGTCGAGCGTTTTCTCGACATCGAAAATCGGGTCATGCTGGATATTGTGCCGGCAGCAGCGACTGAAGATGCTGAACCGGAAATGGCGGCATCGCCGCAACCCGCGGGCGAACCGCAACAGCCGACATCGCCGGCGCCTCAGGTGCCCGCTCAGCCTGCGGCGATTGGTGGTCCCGAAATTCCCCCAGAGCAAACTCCACAGCCAGCCGATCCGCCGCAACAGACTGAACGCGGGTCAGGTCCATTGCATACTTAATGACGAACACACAAACGGATTTTCTCAAACAACAGCCGCCCCCCTTACCGCCGCGAGCCCTTAAGCTTCCAACCACCTCTGAAACGACGCTGCCCAACGGGTTGCTCGTGGTAGTTGTGGAAGATCATCGCTTACCACTTGTCAGCTATCGCCTGGCATTGCGCAGCGGCGACGCGCACGATCCAAAAGAGCTGCCCGGCCTCGTGGACATGCTTACCGGCCTGTTGACCGAAGGGACGCAGTCGCGCACCAGTCGTGAAATTGCTGATGAGGTTGCGCGGCTCGGCGCGACTCTTCAAGCTGGCGCAAACTCTGACTACACTACCGTCGCTGCTTCTTCGCTGACTACTTTCAGTGATGAGATTCTGGAGTTGATGGCGGATGTCATTCTCCGCCCAGTGTTTCCGGAAAATGAAGTCGAGCTGACTAAGCAAAACACAAAAGAAAGTTTGAAACAGCAACGCGCGCAACCCTCATTTCTGGCAACCGAGATGGTCGCGCGTGTCATGTTTGGTGAGCATCCTTACTCGGTTACAGCGCCCACGCCGGAATCAATCGATGCGACTACTCGAGAAAAGCTGATTGAGTTTCACCGAGAAAAGTTCGTCCCAAACAACGCAGTCCTGCTGGTAGCCGGCGATGTGGACGTGAGTTCATTACTGCAACGCGTTCAGGCTTTGTTCGGCGATTGGAAGCCGGGTGCAATTCCAGGTGACGAGTTCCCAGCACTGCCGAAACGATCGGCGCGTTCAATTTATCTTATCGACCGACCCGGCTCGGCCCAGGCGAATATTGTTATTGCCAACTCTGGTTTGACGCGCACCAGTCCCGATTATTTTCCTTTGCTGGTGATGCACACGGTGCTTGGCGCCAATGCGTCGTCAAGATTGTTTATGAACTTGCGCGAAGATAAGGGATACACGTATGGCGCTTATTCGAGTCTCGATGCGCGCCGCACTGCGGGAACGTTTCGCGCCACCGCGGAAGTAAGGACGCCTGTGACCGGCGACTCGCTCAAGGAATTCTTTTATGAGCTCGGCAGAATTCGCAGCGAGCCCATATCAGAAAAGGAACTCGCGGATGCCAAGTCGTATTTGACTGGCGTATTTCCGATTCGACTGGAAACGCAGGAAGGCTTAATCGATCAGTTGCTGCAAATAAAAATGTTTGGCTTGCCCGACAATTACCTCGAGACCTATCGCAGCCACATTCAGTCCGTTACCCGGGAACAAATTCAGGACGCCGCAATTAAATATGTCAGACCCGATGAGGCGGCAATTATTATCGTCGGCGATGCGGCGCAACTGGATGAACAGATCAGGCCTTTTGCTAAAGAAATAGAGCTCTACAACACGGCCGGGAAAAGGAAAACTAAAGGCAATTCATCGTTGTCTGCGGCAGCTTATCTCGGAAGTTGGGCTTTGCAGATAGACACGCCGCTCGGCCAAAGCATTCCAGCGACGTTAAGTTTAGAGCAACGACCGAACGGCCTGGCAGGTAAAGTTGAATCCGAAATGGGCAGCGGTGAATTGTTATCTGCAAAGATTGACGGTGACGCTTTATCAGCAATTGTTTCTCTCGACGTTGCCGGTCATCCAATTGAAGCAAATATCGCTGCGGAAATATCAGACGGGCAAATGGATGGAACGCTGAGCCTGCAAGACGCCCCTGCGTTAACATTCACCGGAACCAGAACCGTAAATGCCGAGGCCAGCGTCAGCAACTAAATCAAGTGTTCTGCAAAAAAAGCGCCCGGCTTTTGGCACCGGGCGAATCACAGGAGGAACTGAAATTACCGGTGGCTGTTATTACTACGCCATCCGAATAACTTCAACACTATGATGTAAATCACGAAATCATGGTTGCTTCCTATCCGGACATGCAACCGCACTACTGCTGATAGCGCAGCAGCATGCCATCACCGCCAACCGCCCAACCCGCTTTCTTCACAAAATAAATTCCGTAGAGATTTTGCTTCGTAGTTGATTCCTGTTCTATCCAATTGAGTCCACCATCGTCTGTGCGCAAAATCATTCCGCCGCGACCGATTGCCCAACCACTGTCATCATCCACAAACTGAACGCTGAGCAACGTCGCACGGGATTTTATTGGAACTGCTATCCAGGTGTTGCCGCCGTCAATAGTTCGCAGAATCGTGCCGCGTTCACCAACTGCAATTCCTCTTTTTTCATTGCGAAAATCGAGGTGATAAATAGTTGCTCCAGAGCCCGCGTCCTGTTTGCTCCAGCTTTGGCCGCCATCAACTGTCGCCAGAATTGTGCCGCCGGTGCCGACGATCCAGCCGTGCTTATCGTTAGCAAATTCAACATGAATCAGTTCGAGACGGCTGGGCGCGCGCTGCCGCCGCCACGTCTCGCCGCCGTCTTCGGTGTAAAGCAGAATGCTGTCTGTTACGCTATCGTTCTTGCTGATCGAGCCAACTACCCAACCCTTTTTCTTGCTGGAAAAACGCACGCTGTAGAGTTCAACTTCCGCGCCATCAAACTCGCGTGGCAGAAAACGTCGCACCTCATTCCAATGCGTTCCATTGTCGCGCGTGGAAAAAATAGCGTTGCCCGCCAGTACGAATCCTACTTCTTTGTCGCGAAAGTAAATGTCATTGACTGCGTCCCGGGTATCAACCGTCTGCGGCGTCCAACTGGTGCCACCGTCGTCGGTGCGCGCCAGAAAACCGCCGTCACCGCCGACCCAGCCCCGCTTGCCATCGAGAAAGTAAAGAGTGTTGAGGTCGCGGCCGGCCGGTCCAACCTGCGTCGCAGTCCAACCCTGCTGTCCCTTGCCGACAAATGTGAATGCCGACAGAAGCAGGGCCGCGATCAGCCATCTGGTTTGTAAATGTTGCACGAGGTTTCCTGGGTCCTGTTCGAGACTCTGATTCGAAATGAAGAAACGGACAAACGAATGCGTTCTTCAAAACAACTTTTTTGGGAGATGCGTTTACAAGTTTTTACCTTAACTGCTGAATCAATTCAAGCGAAAGGACTGTCAAACTAACAGTTTGCGTTACAGAATTAGATGCCCAAGCCAAAGGGCCGCGCGAGTTTCCCCGCCGGCCCTTTTTTGTTATCGGATACCCAGCGATCAATTGCCGCTGGCGTTTACTCGATAGACCGTGCCGTCGAGAATGACGACCACCTGTTCGCCTAACGAGAAGAACGCGGCCAAGCGCGGCTTCTGTTGCAGCAGCTTGAAGTATTCATCGCTGCCAAACTTGACCACGACCTGCGGCAGCGTCATGCCTGCTTTAAAGTCAGCGTCGGTCCAAACGTTATCGCGAAGGTAGAACGTCTTGCCCCCAGCGATGCGCATCAGATCAGACTTGGCGTCCTTTTCAACTCTCATGACTTCCTGCTGCGCACGCGCGCGTTTGCTTTGCGCTACGGCAATGTTTCCCGTGGTAGCAGTGGCGTCAGCCGCTTTCATAGGCGCCGGCGGCGGTGGGGATGTCACCGATCCGCCCGCTCCGCTATCTCGTCGTGTTCGCGCCAAACCCGTGAAGCCCTGGGAGCTGGGCGCCTGGTTCGATTCCAAAGCGAGATAAGAAGTGTAGGGCGTAACAATCCCATAACGCGTGCCGAGGTCAACGATTTCATCACGCAACTCGGGTTGTTCCCCATTCGTCCGCACTTGTTCCATCAACCAGCCAACGCGTCGAGTGGCCCACAAACGCGGAAGAAAGTCGTTTGAGTCTTCGTTCAAGGCGAAACGCAAATTGTTGTAGTAAAACTTCCGCTCGGTGCCGCCGCTGCTCCCGGTCAGCGTCAAACGAACGAAGTTCATATCGATTGGATTGCGATAGCGGCCGATGATCGTTAGTTGCGAACCACGGAATAGGTCCGGGAGGCTGCGCGGATAAGACATATCGGTGTCGACTCCAGCCATATCTAGTTTCAGATTGCTCAGCACGGGATAACTGATCCGCGAAAAGAAATTCGAGACCTTCACTTCCAAATCTTCCTTCGGCTCGATGTAATCGGCAACGCCGCCGGATTGGGCTGCGAGGCGATCAAGCAATGAAGTGTTCACGTCGTAACCTACACCAAAGGGAAAGATGCGAGTCTCGGAAGTGTCTTTCGAACTCTTAAGGATTTGCTCAACGTTGGTTTGGCCCACTGTTGGCAATCCATCGGTCAAGAACACGATCATCCGCGGGTGACCCAGATTTGTAGAACGATTGATTTGCTGGCGGGCCGCCGTTATAGCAGCGTCAATGTTTGTGCCACCGACTGGCTTTAGTGCTTCGACAAAACGCGCGGCGCGAGCGCGGCCGTTTTCATCGGCATTGATTAACTCATTTGCCAACAAATGCTCTTCACCGGCGAAAGAAATTACATTGAAGCGATCCGACGGTCGCAAAATTTTGATTCCATAGAGCAAAGCTGCGCGCGCTTTTTCCATCTTGCCCGCATCTGCCATCGATCCGGACGTGTCGAGCACGAACACGATGTCCTTGGCTGCATATTCCTGTTCAGACCAATCATCTTTGGGCGAAACCATTAAAAGAAAGTAACCATCTTTACCGGGTTCGCGATTCGTCAGCAAAGTAACGCCGAAATCTTCTTTGGAAAGCGCATAGAACAGTTGAAAATCCTGGGGTTCGCCCTGATTTTCAAACGTGACGAGCGCGCGAGTGGCGCCATTTCGTTTCACTTCAACAGCGTGTGTTGGGGAATAAATATTTCGCAGCGGGTCTTTGCTCTCTAGTTCCACTCGACCAGAAACTGAACCAATCTGAGCTGACTGCCTGCCGGTGCCAAGCGGATAGCGGTAAGCGACGGTGCCTGATTCAGCACGAAGCACCTGGCTGTAACTAATTTCAAGTTTCTTGTCTGCGTGCGGCGGTATCGGAAAGATGCTTGCCTGAAAAAGATCTTTGCCCGCGTATTCGAGTAACCCCGGATCGCGTTGGCGCCTGACAATCTCGTCGTAAATGCGCCGTGCTTCCTCGCGGGAACGGACCTCGCCAACCAGGCGCCGGTTGCCGTCCCAAATCGCAAATTCAGTGATTGATGCCTGTTCCGGAATGGGGAAAAAGTAGGTGCCTTCGAGCGTCGCATCAGTATCGTTGCGGAAGATTTGCTCAACATGCGTGCTGGCGACCTGGGAAGTAATTTTCGTGTCGATCTTTATTGACTTGATTGGCAGTGATCGCGGCAGCGGTTGCATTGGGCGCGGACAGCGCTCGCAAGGCGCCGGCACGATGACGCCCTGCGCCGCCGCCACCAGCGAGGAACCCAATATCAAAAGTCCAAAAATATATGCCCGCATCAGTCGAACTCTCATTGTCTTCTCTCCTCCGGCAAACAGTTTTCCCCTTGTTCCGCGAATAGAACGCCATCGTCGGATTGTTCTTGCGCAAAAAAGAGATTAGAAAGCGCGAGATACGGGGAAAACTGGCCGGTCGAAAAACGATTTGTTCGCCAGAATCAGTAGAGTTCGCGCAGCTTGCGGTTGAAGAAGATCATGATGGTGCCAAACAACACAATGATGAGGCCGCCGGTTGCGAGGGTATGAGGCGCGCCAAATCTATTTGAACCCCAGCCCGCAAGAATGCTGCCCACGGGCATCGTGCCGATGAACGAGAGGATGAACATACTCATCACCCGGCCGCGCATTTCGTCAGTTACCAGTTTTTGTAAAAGAGTGTTGGTTACGGCCACTGAGGTCACGATTCCAAAACCAAGACAGAAAAGAAAGACGCAGGTGATTAGGAGATGGGTTGAGAGGGCAAACGCCGTAAGGAACACACCAAACAAGAGACTGCCGCCAAGCACGAACCAACCTTTGCGACGAAAATCTCCGAGATAGGTCAACAACAACGCGCCGAAGAAAGCGCCGGCGCCCGCGGTGCCCATCAACCACGCCAGGCCAGTCGCGCCCAGATGGAAAATGTCGCGCGCATAGATCGGGATCATTGAAAAGTAAGGAGCGCCAAACAGACTATTGACTGAGGCAAGCATTAATAGCGATGAGACGCGCGGCCGGCTACGCACGTAACGCAGGCCTTCAACCAGATCCATCCACAACGCGCGGCCCTCTTTCACCGAATGCGCAGGCGCACCTGTTCCCGGAGTTTTTGCATTGAGGCGGACCATGCTCAAACTGATTACCACCGCCGCGAAAGAAACTCCGTTTACGTAGAAACAACCGGCGAGACCGAACAACGCGAAACCAAAACCGGCGAGTGCGGGCCCGACCACGCGCGAAAGTTGAAACTGAGAAGAGTTGAGCGCTATCGCATTTGCAATATCTTCACGTCCGACCAGATCAAACGTCATCGCTAGGTACGAAGGACTCGCGAGTGCCATGCAACAGCCGGTCACAAATGAAAATCCCAGCACCAGCCAGCGATTGACGAGACCGGTCCAAACGAGAGTCGCAAGCGCTAAAGCGGTTACGCCCGCTACAACCTGCGTGTAGATCAATAAGCGACGTCGGTCTACCAGGTCCGCAAATACACCACCGAGCAAAGTCAGGAAGAAACCGGGAAACGTCGCCATGAAGGCGTCGAGGCCCAACCAAAACGCGGAGTTGGTTAACTGCAGGACCAGCCAACCCTGCGCAACCGCTTGCATCCAGGTACCGCAGTTCGAAAAAAACGCGCCAAACCAGAAGAGCCGAAAGTTTCGGTGCGACAGCGCTCGAAACATTCCCGGTTTCGTCATGCGCGCGGTTTGCGCTGGCTGAAGTTGTTCCGTTTCCATAGTGGTCGACGAATGTCTTAACACGAGCCACGCTCAGTGCCAAAACTGTGCTGATGTGGTTTAGAGTGCTCTGAACTGATTGCGTCAAACAGCATTAGTGCCAACTAATGATCATTGTCAGGCATTGTCGCGCATGCTTTAATGCGCGACGCTGGCATGACTTTGAGAATGGAGAGCAATCATTGAAACTAATTAGATTGTTTTGCAAATGTGTTTTGGCTTGCTTAGTTTTTTACTGCGGGATTGATAACGCCATGGCTCAAACTAAACCAACAGGATCTCCAACCCCGACGCCGGCGAATACACCGGCACCGGCAAAAACTCCGACGCCAGCTACCTCCACCGCAGCGGCTGCAAATCCAGCCGATGTTGCGTCAGTCGATTCGATCATCGCCGCTGTTTACGATGTCATTTCAGGACCCGCAGGAAAGAAGCGCGATTGGGACCGCATGCGTTCGCTATTCGTTCCGGGCGCACGTTTGATTCCAACTGGTCCGCGCCAAACGGGCGGCGGCTTCGCGTCCAGAGTCTTGACCGTTGATGAATACATCGAGCGGGCCAGCGGCTTCTTTGAGAAAGAAGGCTTCTATGAGCGCGAAGCTTCAAGAAAGACTGAAGAGTTTGGCCAGATCGTTCACGCCTTCAGCACGTATGAATCCCGCCATGCGCCTGATGAGAAACCATTTCAGCGCGGCATCAACAGCATTCAGTTAATGAACGACGGAAATCGCTGGTGGGTAGTGACGATATTTTGGCAGGGCGAAGATGAAAAGCATCCGCTGCCGGAGAAAAATCTTTCTCAGTAGTGGAGGTGATTGTTGGCGAATCACGAGGAACCGAAATTTCTCATTTGTCATTTAGCATTTATCATTTAGCATTTAGGGCTATTAGTGACCGGGCGCAAGCCACCCTTCCCAACCTGAGAGATTCCGAGACTTGAGCCGTTCACTCTCGCGGATATTTGCCGTTCAATGAAAAATGCTAAATGTTAAATGACCAATGAAAAATCTTCTCGTTGTTTAACTGCCGATTCAAACTGCTGCCTTTCGCAGCGAGCCGCCGGTTCCTCCGCGTCGCGCCGCAACAATCTCCGCCAAAATAGCCAATGCAACTTCTTCCGGCGTAACCGCGCCGATATCTAAACCGATCGGTGCGTGCACTCGTTGAAGTTGTTCTTCGGCAATTCCAGCCTGACGTAGTCGATCGAGCACGATGCGAGTGCGCCGTCTGCTTCCGATCAAACCCACGTAATCAGGCTTACCTGCAGTTAACGTTGCGCGCAGGCATTGCTCATCTTCGCTGTGACCGCGCGTAACGATCGCGATGGAAACGCCGGCGCCATTGCCTACAGAATTGGCGACTGCCTTACTCCAACTTTCTGCCACCACAAGTTCGACGTTTTGACCGGCAAAATCTTCCTGCTTCAAAAACTCTTTGCGGTCGTCAATCAGCACGACCCGGTAACTTAGCGTAGACGCCAGCTTAGCCAGCGCAGCGCCCACATGTCCGGCGCCGCAAATGACGAGGCGCTGCTCGGGTTGAATCAGTTCAAAAAGAAACTGCGCTTCGCCGAACGCTGCCAACGCAGGGGCAAACTCCTTGCCATAAAAAACGCGCGTCTCGTCGTTTGAAGAAAGAAACAACTCTGCTGGTTGGACCGCCGCAGCATCAAGCGCTGCATCGCCAAGCGTGCCATGAAGAGTCCCTTCGGCTTGAACGATCAGTTTGGCGCCTACATTTTTTGGCGCCGCTATCAGCGTGACGACGACTGCGCGCGATCCTTGGAGCAGCACGGATTGAAGCAGCGATGAAAGCGAGTGCGGTTTGGCAGGCGAATCCTTCATGAGGGAAGGATTCTATTTCGACAAGGGTGTCTTCTGCGAATCGGAATGGCCGAGAGCGCGACGCAGCAACCACCATGGACCGACGATTAAATAAAGCGGGTTGCGAAAGAATGCCGGCTGGTTTCCCTCAATCAGATGCCCGAGAAATTGAAACGCCCAGCCAACCAGGAACAAACCGAGCGCCCACCGCCAATTGAAGAAGAAGAGCGGCAACGAAATGACAATCAGCGGAATGCCAATACTGTGCGACAGTTTATTGAGCGGATGCCGGTGCTTAGCTTTGTAGTTTTCGATAAATGATTCGCTCATCTATTTGCCGATCACTTTCTCGCGTCACGCAGCCGCTGATAAAACCACCAGTGATGTCCCTCGAGGTCTTCGCATTCATAGCCACGATCGGTCCACCATTCTGCGCCATAATCCGTCGTCGTAGGTTCTGACACAATCTTCGCGCCGGCAGCACGCGCGTGCGCACAGTGCGCTTCAACATCATCGACGTAGACCATCATATTTTGGGTGTTTGCGCCGTTAACCGAACGCGGAGATTTCCGAAACGAAGGCTTATGGGGCAATCCGGCCTGGCCCACCATTACCACACCTTCGCCGTAAACCAGCTCTGAGTGCTCAATGCTTCCGCCTTCACCCTCAATTTTTACGCGAACTTCAAAACCAAACGCGCGACACAACCAGTCGATCGCCGCCGGCGCATCTTCGTAATAGACCGCGACCGAAATGCGTGGCCAACCTGTTGGGGGAGGGTTCATTATCTACTGGGTTTCGAGTTTCGAGTCTTGGGTTTCGAGTTTTCAAGCCCTTGGTCTTAGGTCTTAGGTCTTAGGTCTTTGGTCTTGGGTCTTAGGCCTTTGGTCTTAGGTCTTAGGTCTTAGGTCTTAGGTCTTAAGTGTTTGACTTTGGACTTTGGACCTTGGACATTGGACTTTGGACCGCGCTCGGCCGCCACACATCCAAAAAGATATCCATTGTGCCGCCGCAGACCATTCCTTCTTCACTCGCTTCTGCAGCCGTGAGCGAGAAATGGTGCAAAGCAGACTCGCGCGAGCGCAGGGCAGCGCGTGCCTCGGCCCAAACTTCGGCTTCAACACAACCGCCGCCGACAGTTCCCAGCGCTTCGCCACTTTCAAAAAACAACATGCGGGCGCCGCGCTGCTGCGGAGTTGAGCCACGCGTGCGCGCGACGGTAGCTACGACAACACATTCACCGCGCGCGTTTGCTTCGTCGATGCGCCGGTAAAGATCTGCTTGCGCAACTGTGCCCATGCTAGTACTGGGGCTTGTCTGGAGGTGCTGGCCGTTCAGTGCGCGATGAGCCAGAGTCGGTTAACTGGCGTTGCTCGATCCGCCGTCGCAGCGCATCCACTTCCGAATCGGCTGTCGCCATTGATGCCTGCAAACGCGTTCGGTTGTTCTCCAACAATGAGATTTGCGCCTGCAAACGCGCCCGTTCATTTTCGAGCTGGCGGCGGCGTGAGTCGCGCGCATCTTCGGGATGCAGGGTGCCATATCCGGCAATTGACCGGTCGATGTTTTCGGGTTTCAAAGAATATTCAACCTGGTCCAGACGCGCCTGCAAATCTGCCAACTTGCTTTCAGTGTCGATCATCTGGTTGCGGATGTTTTCAGCGCGCTGCTCAGCGCGCGTCAGGCGTTCCATATCGATCAGCGAGCGGTCGTTTTCCTGCATCTGGCTCAACCGATCATTAAGACGGTTAACCTGGTTCGACAGCGCGTCGATGGTTTGCTGCATGTTCGCTTCGCTGCTCTTGTTTACTTTCTTGACTGGCGTATCATCTTCGGTCGATTCGATTGCGTTCCCATTTTCGTCAACCGTACTAATAATTTTTTCCGAACCTTCGGCACCTTCACTGCCCGCCGGCGCGATCACCGGATTCGTCACTACCGGTCGTGGCGCCCGGCGCACGCGCCGCCTACGCCGCCGCTGCGCATCCGTCTCGATCGAGCAGACGCTGATCCCAATTAAGACGGCCAGAAAGAACGTAATGTAGCGAATCGATCTACTATGCATTGTTACTTCCCCTACTACTGAAGGTGTTCCTTAAGATACGCCGGTGGCGAGAGCCCTTCAAGCTCGCGCCACCACTTTGAGAATTAAACGGCCAGCAACCCCTCTTGTTCCGCAATCTCAGCGCGAAGCTCACGCGTTGCGGCTCATCTATTGACAGTCGTCGCATTCAACAACCGAAACGCTGGTTGAAGAAAAGGCAATGCACCCACAGCCGTCGTCTACTTCCACTGTGGCAGTATAAGTACCCGTTTGGGCGCCGCTGAGATCCCAGACCACATTCGCACCATCGCCTGTGATACGGCCGCCCGTTGTGGAAAAAGTATAGAGTAGTGAATCTCCGTCCACATCAGACGACTTTGCCGACAATGTAACCTGGCCCGTGTCCGGTTTGCAGGACGCCGGGGCTGTACCCCTGGCGCAACCGAACACGACAGTTGCCGACGAAGCCTTCAATTCCACAGTCGGCGCTGAGTTCGGCATAACTTTGCCGCGCTTAGCTTCTTTCCAGCACATTGGGATCCTAAGCTTAGAATTCCACGTGGACAAGTTGTCGCG
>JADMIO011222155.1_pt1 | contig 55420 bp, 46 predicted proteins | sample 8958161 | NCBI WGS metagenome assembly JADMIO01 (sample SAMN16585339, study PRJNA669376) | soil metagenome | isolation source: Crop rotation soil | place: USA: Cullars Rotation, Alabama | collected 2011
GTTTACAACATATTATTTGCTCAAAATTTCAAAATGACTTTTTGAGGGTCGACTAATTACTCTTTATCCAATCGTTTTATATTAAACATTTTTCATCGTCCAAAGCAAAAAGTTAACTCGCAGATGACACAGATTGTTTAAAATAAAAATGATTTTAAATTTTGGCTTTGCAAGGGTTTTATTAAAATTCACAATTGGATTGTAAACTATAAATGGTGGTTTCTCCAAATTATTAAAGAGATGCGTTAAATCAGATGATTTGCAGTGTGTTATTTTAAATATCAAATACAAGGAGTAAAGCTTATACACCCTGGAATCATGCCAACCAATCCTGTAACGATAAAACTTTGAATCAGCAGCATCACACACTTAATTTAGCTGGCCATGATATTTACATTTATATATTTTCCCGATAGACTAACAAACAGTTTTGGCGTTAACAGATCCTCTTTATCAAGGTATAAAAAAAGCCCGCGGAATTTCCACGGGCTTTCTCAAAGTAGATTATGTCCTTATTATTTTTGGATCATCATTTTTCTTGTCACAGAATTATTGTCTGTTTTAACGGTATAGAAATATACACCGGAAGCAAGCTCACCGGCATTAAAATTGATCTTTAACTGGCCATTCACATTTGAATAGTTATTGGCAGCAACCACTTCACCAAACATATTGGTTACGCTGAAATCTATATTTGATTGTTTGCCTAAGTTAACTACAATTGTAGTTGCGCCTGTAAATGGATTTGGATAATTAGCTAACCCAATTTCATTCATTAAAGTCTCTTTATATCCCACATCACCATTCCAGATAGCTCCTATAGGAACTTTTAAATATTTAATATCATTTGTTTGATTTGCAGGATCAGCATTGGTTAATTCAGTTCCTGGTTCAAAATCTTCCTGGTAAACTATATGAATATTTCCATTCACCAAAGTTGCCGCAGAAGGGAAAGCTTCTTCAAACCCAACTGTTTGTGTAACATTAATAGGAACTGTCCATGTCATACCATTATCTACTGAACCCATCACAAATATGTCACGGAATCCTTGTCCATCACCTGTGGTATCATCATCAGTGATCATCGAAAAAGTAATATAAAGGGTATCAGCGGCAGCATTCATAGATAATGAAGGTTTGTGCAATATGCTGTTATTTCCATACCTGGCAGCAGCAGGCCCGCCTGTACCAACAGTAGCATTTGTGCTATTAACACCAACACTTATTGCTCCATCATCGGTAATGTCAAAGGCAAGAAAAGTGGCAGTGTCAAATGAAGAGAAATTGGCTGGGTTAGCAAGATTAAAAATCTTAATTACAGAATCTGTTGCATCTTCCCAATACATTAAGCCTATTGACCCTGGTAAAAATACAGAACCTGATGAAGTTCCTCCGTCAGGGCCATCATTCTCAACACCACTTAAAGCCCAAACAACCCTCACTTTCCCGGTATTATCAACAGTTAATGACATCGATCCGTCATTAGTATCCATGGTTGAATCAACTGGAGCCGACATGATATTCTTGCTTGGGTACGGCATTTTCTGGATATAGGATTTTACAAAACTATCACCATTGTCTGTCGATTTCCATAAAGCCATATCGTCACCCAATCCTCCCATTAAAACGGCAACTGTGCTGCCATTAACTTCGATTGCGTAATCTTCGCCTCCACCCCTTTCGTACCTGCTTGAATCATAGCCAGGTAATAAGATTGATTTTTTATCCCATGTTACCCCACCATCTAAAGACCTGGAATAAGTTACGGGTTGTTTTACACCATCAATAATTACCAATGAATCGCCATAGCTGGAGATCATGTGAATACTCATGCCATCAGGACCACCTGCAGCCACTCTGCACCAAAGGGTTTGTTCTGAAGCAGGGCTGCCGGGACCAACAATCGAAGCATCTACGCTAATATCAGTAAAAGCTCCTCCCGGAGTAGTGTTTTCTGACTTTCTGAAGTCGAAAGGAGTTGCAAGATGCGCAAGTGTAACCTCATGCCCATTGGAAAGTGATACTATCCCGGGAAAACCGGTTCTTGCAGTTTCTATGCGATTAGCTACGTCCGCTAAAAATTTCCATGCTGTTCCATCATAATGATTGTAACCGGTTCCGCGTGACGGCCATGGATCTCCATCAGTAGCAATGGTCCAGGCCAATGATACTTTTCCATTGCCATAATTTATGATCCTGCGTGGCATAGAGGAATTGGTTTGAAGGTCATAAATAGTTTCACCAACTTTAACGCCAACATATCCGCCTCGCTGCCCACCTGATGAAGATGGGGCAGGGGCAGCTGCCTGCGTGCCGGTGCCTTTTGAGTCAATATTGAATTTTGAGATCTTAGGGTAAGATTTGTTTTGCAGAGGTTTTAAAGTGTGCCCGTTACTTTGAGCAGATACATTTAAAACAAACCCTCCCATCAATGATAGTAGTAGTATTTTTTTCATTTTAATTTTTTAGAACTTTTTAATTTTTACCTTTATCTTTCGCAAATATATAAAATAGGTTGGTAAAAAAAAACAGGTTTTTTACGTGTCTTAATTAAACGAAGCTTTATTGCTGTTGGCCTGTACCAATATTACATTCTATGGAACCCCAGTTAAAATCATTTCAACGCCTTCTTACCATAATGAACGACCTTAGGGCCAAATGCCCCTGGGATAAAGTTCAAACTTTTGAAACGCTTCGTACCCTCAGCATCGAAGAGGTTTACGAGTTAAGTGATGCCATTATTGAAGGCGACAAGGGTAATATAAAAAAGGAATTGGGCGATGTGCTTTTGCATATTGTTTTTTATGCAAAAATAGCTTCTGAAACCAATGATTTTGATATTACCGGAGTAATGGATAGTTTATGCGAGAAGCTGATACACCGTCATCCACATATATACGGGGATGTTAAGGTAACTAACGAGACTGAAGTGAAGGAGAATTGGGAAAAACTGAAATTAAAAGAAGGAAATAAATCTGTTTTAGGAGGGGTGCCAAAATCGTTACCTGCCATGATAAAAGCACAAAGGATACAGGAAAAGGCACGGGCAGTTGGTTTCGATTGGGACGAACCACAACAGGTATGGGATAAAGTAACTGAGGAACTGAACGAATTGAAACAGGAAATTGATAATAAAGCTTTGCATTCCAAAATTGAGGATGAATTTGGGGATTTATTGTTCTCCATAATTAATTATGCCCGGTTTGTTGGGATAAACCCTGAAGATGCATTGGAGCGAACCAATAAAAAATTCATTAAGCGGTTCCAATACCTTGAACAGGCAGCAAAGGATTCCGGGAAAGATATCAGCAGTATGACCTTACCCGAAATGGATGTTTACTGGAATGAAGCAAAAAAAATAATTTAGTTTCATTTTACCAGGCCATCATATTTTATTTAAAACCACCCTTAAAAGAATTTATCTTTGGTGAATCTTCAACAATAAAATGAGGCCGGTTTTTATTCTTTTTTTGCTATTAAAGTTTGTTGCAGCCGATGCACAAACCTTGAAAAAGCTGATAGAGGAAGGAGATAATGCAGCCGGAGTGCAGGACTATTTTTTAGCCGAAGCCTATTTTAAAAAAGCATATAGTATAGATTCAACAAATATTGATTTGCAGTTTAAACTGGCACATGCGTCATTATTAAATACAAATTATTTATTGGCCGAAAGGTATTTTGAAAAGATCTATAAAAATGATACAAAAAAAAAATATCCTGATGCTTTATTTTATTACGCTATATGTAAACGTTTTAATTCAAAATATAAGGAGGCTGCAAAACTTTTTGAAAAGTATTCAAAACGTAACATAAAAAAGGATCCTGTGAAGGCTGATGAGGCCAAAAAATATGCAGAAGCCTGCAATTTTGCCATGATGCTGATGGCTAATCCTTTGCCTGTTACGGTTATTCATTTGGATTCCACTGTAAATACCAAAACGGCCGAATTTGCACCTTTCGAAAACGACAGCACCTTGTATTTTACAAATGTTGTAAAACAAGGTAAGGATAATGAGAGTAAAATATTTGATTCCGAAATAAGGAATAAAAAATACAAACCTTCACATTTGTTTGATTCATTGATCAATCCCAAAGGGTCTAATATTGCCAATCTTTCCTTTAATAAAACCGGGGATGTTATTTATTTCAGCCGATGTGAACTTAAGAATGGTGTGAATTACGATTGTGCCATATATCAATCTGTCAAAAAAAATAATACCTGGCAGGCACCTGAAAAACTTAATACTAATATAAATGCAGGCGAGTCAAATAATACGCAGCCTGTAACAGGGTGGGTAAATGGAATTGAAACCATGTTTTTTGCCAGCGACAGGGCAAATGGTGAAGGCGGTATGGATATATGGATGAGCGTTAAAAAAAACAATGAATGGCAACCTGCCATTAATGCCGGGAAAAAGGTGAACAGCGAAGGTGACGAGGTTACACCTTATTTTTGTGATCCCTGCCAGGCTTTACATTTCAGCAGCGATTTTTTTAAAGGCATGGGAGGCTTTGATATTTTTAAATCACATTACAATAATGGAAGCTTTGAAGAACCTGAAAATATGGGTTATCCAATCAACAGCGCCCATAATGACATATATTATAAAAACAACGCTGACAGGTCGAAAGCTTATTTTGCCTCAAACAGGGAAGGCTCGCTGTTCGAAAAATATGAGACCTGCTGCAATGATATTTATATGATTGAGTTGCCTCATACAACTGATAGTGTTATAAGGGAAACAAAACCTGATACTATAAGAACGGCCATCAGCAAATTGCACACACTTGTGCCGCTCACTTTATATTTTAATAATGATGAACCTGACAGTAAAACACTGAATACAACAACCAATAAGACTTATACCGAGGCCTGTACCTCTTACGTGAACGAAAAAAAGAATTACCTTAAAGCTTATTCAAAAGGATTAAAAGATGATGAAAAAGAGATTGCTTTAACACAAATGGATGATTTTTTTGAAGACTCAGTGAAGGCCGGGCTTAATGACTTGGAGCGTTTCGCAGAGCTGATGCTCACTGTTTTAAAAGCAGGTGAAAAGGTGAGTATTACCATTAAAGGCTACTGTAGCCCCTTAGCATCAAATGCTTATAATATTAACCTTGCCAAAAGAAGGATAAGCAGCATGATCAATTTTTTTAATTCATTTGAAAATGGAGCGTTAAAGCCTTATTTAACTGACAGCGAAAAAGTGGACCTTAAAATAGAGGAGATCGGTGAGTTAAAAGCAAGCACCATAGTAAGTGATAATCCCAATGATGCCACCAATTCTGTTTACAGCCGTGCAGCGGCCCTCGAAAGAAAAATTGCCATCATTGCAGTTTCTGTAAAATAAAAGCCACAACTCAATAACCCAACAACTTACTAACTATTCGTCAATCACCAATAAAATTTGGAGTATTACAAGTAAAGATTTACGTTTGTTAGCTTCTATGGCATCACGGGGTACTACGCTAAAATATTTCTGCTTTTTACTTTTATCATTTTTGTTTCCGGGTTTTACTGTGGCACAAACCACCCGTATTAGCGGTAAGATACTTGATATTGATACCCGCGAACCCCTGCCCTTTATCAATGTAGTTTTTAAAAATACCAATATTGGCACCACATCTGATTTTGAGGGTAATTATACCATAGCAACAGATAATCCCACGGACAGTCTTAAGTTTTCATATATAGGATATAACAGTACTACTGCGCCCGTAAAAAAAGGGCGCATCCAAACACTCAATGTGGCCATGAAAGTAAGCTCGGTAACGCTGAACGAAGTGGTGATAAAGGCAGGGGAAAATCCTGCACATATTATTTTTCGTAAGGTGATAAAAAATAAACCGGTTAACGACAAGGAAAAGTTAGACTATTACCAGTATGAGGTGTATAATAAAATTGAATTTGATATTAATAATATTTCCGAAAGACTTAAACGAAATGTTCTTGTAAGGCCTTTCAGTTTTATACTCGATAATGTGGATAGCTCAAACATACAGGAAAAACCGTCTATCCCATTGTTCTTAAGTGAATCCGTTTCCGACTTGTATTACAGCAAAAAACCAAAGGTTACCAAGGAGATCATTAAAGCAACCAAAATAGCGGGAGTCGAAAATAAAAGTGTATCACAGTTTACTGGCGATATGTACCAGAATGTAAATATTTATGATAATAACATATTGGTTTTCGGTAAAACGTTTGTGAGCCCTATTTCTGAAAACGGACTGCTGCACTACCGCTATTATTTAATTGACAGTTTATTTCTGGATGGAAAATGGTGCTACCATATCCAGTTTAAACCAAAACGTAAGCAGGAGCTCACCTTTGCCGGTAATATGTGGATAAACGATACCACCTTTGCCGTTAAACGTCTCGAGATGAGTATGGCTGGTGATGCCAATATTAATTACATCAATACTTTTAATGTGGCGCAGGATTATGTTTTTGTGGATGGGGCCTGGTTGCTTGGCAGAGACAAGTTAGTGGCAGATTTTATTTTGCAAAAAAAAGTGCCCGGTTTTTACGGGCGTAAAACCACTTTCTATTCGAAGTTTGTGATCAATAAACCCATGCAGGATGGTTTTTATGATAAGAAAGATAACCTGAAAGTAGAAGAAGGCGCCACTGAAAAAGATGATGAATTCTGGCGTAATGCAAGGCGCGATTCGCTCTCCACTACCGAGCAGGGCATTTATAAAATGGTGGATACTTTACGCACGGTGAGAGCATTTAAAATACACCAGGCCATTTTACGCACCACCACTATTGGCTATTACGAAAAAGGATATTTTGAGATAGGCCCTGTATTTAAAATATACAGCCGCAGTAATATTGAAGGTAGCAGGTTGCGCCTGGGCGGCCGCACCAGCAATAAGTTCAGCAAATGGCACGAGTTTAACGGCTATGTGGCATACGGCTTTAAGGACCTTACCTATAAAGGTGGCTTAGGTTACAGGGGTTTCCTTTCAAAAAATCCCAGGACCATTATTGGAATAGATTATAAAAATGATTACGAGATATTGGGTCAAAGCCAGAATGGTTTTTCGTATGATAATTTTCTCTCAAGCCTTTTGCGCATAAGGCCGCTCTCCAACCTTACCAACCTTCAGGATTACAGCACCAATATCAGCAGGGAGTGGTTCCCGGGTTTTGTAAACAAGCTCACTTTTGTAAACCGTATTTATACACCGGTAGCAGGTTTTAAATATGAATTTACTGATGATAATAATACCGTGCAGGAATTATCAAACATTGTTACTTCCGAAATAAGAGTAAGTGGAAGAATGGCCATTAATGAAAAATATCTTTCAGGTACTTTTGATAGGGTAGGATTGGGTACTAAATGGCCAATACTTTTTGTACAATATACCAAGGGTATAAAGGGTGTTTTTAAGAGTGATTTTCATTACGATAAAATATCAGTGAACATCCGCGACAGGTTCAGGAGTAATATGCTCGGATATACAGATTATGTTATAGACTTTGGAAAAATATGGGGCAACATTCCTTACCCGTTAATGGAGATTCATGGCGGTAACGAAACTTATTTTTACGATCCTTACGCATTCAACATGATGCGCTTTTATGAGTTTGTAAGCGATGAATACGTATCGTTAGGTGTTACGCATCATTTCGAAGGATTGTTCTTAAATAAAATACCCTTAATGCGGAAATTAAAATGGCGTGAAGTAATTAATGGCAAAGGCCTGTTTGGAAGGGTTACCGGTAAAAATAAACAGTTGCTCAACTTCCCATCAACTTTAAGCGACCTTAACAACAAACCCTATTTTGAGGCTGGTGTGGGTGTCGAAAATGTTTTTAAATTCTTTCGCTTTGATACACTCTGGCGCCTGTCACATTTAAATAAATCAAATATTTCAAAATTTGGTTTCCGGGGTACGTTGCAGTTTTTGTTTTAAGAATTTAAACCTGTCAGGTTTTCAAAACCTGACAGGTTTGATTTGATTTCTACTCCTTCACAAACTTCCCTACCAGCAACCCATTTTTACTTTGCACATTTATAAAATATAAGCCCACACTTAAACGGCTTATATCTATTTCCTTGTTTGCATTTACATTTGTTTGTAAGGTTATATTCCCGGCTATATCACTAATAGTTATTACATCATTTGTATTGCTGTTTGATAATCTGATAATTTCATTTGCAGGGTTTGGATCAACTCTTAATTCTGTATTCTCAACTCTTAACTTCTCAATAGCCAAAGCGCTATCCAAGTCAATTAAGGAGACATCATCAATAAAATAATAGGCCCAGTTAGCATAATTTGCCGCGCCATACCATTATGTATAATGGTTATTATGTGAGATAGTATGATTTAATCAGAAGAATTTTTTGAAAAATAATTACCTACTTTCGTTCATTCAAAAATGAGTTCAACAACAAAAAAGTTTACCCTTGACGATGAGGGAGAAAATAATGAAGGTTACACCATAGGTATTATTACCTCGCTACCTGTTTATACCTTGTGCTGGCACATCAACAAGCTTTTAACCATTAACCTGGTTAAAATAAAAGATTTTGAAATACCCTTAAAAAAGCAGAAACCAAAGACCGCACCCGGGTTATTTGATGAGGTGGAGGAAGAAGAGAAGGATAAAACGAATGTATCGCAACATTCAATTTATAAGTATAACGATGAAAGTTTGTATGTAAATTATTACCTGGTTGAGAACAAAGGTTCGGCCGGTATTTTGTGGCCCGAAATGAAAAAGGTAACCTGTTTTTTATCACTCGATGCAGTGCCGGGTGAATTAAATACACAGGAATTATTATTTAGTTTGAATAATATTGAGTCTGTAGAAATGGCTTACGAGACCGGAGATTATTGCCTTACAGATAAACTACAGCTAACGATCTGAATTGTAAGTGTCAAAAATACACTATTGAAATTAATTATAACTTTGTAAAAATAAAAGAGGGAGAATAGCTCATGTATCAATGGACAAAAACAAAAATAGTTGCCACACTTGGACCTGCGTCAATAGATAGGGGAAAGCTAAGCGCTATGATAGATGCGGGAATGAATGTGGCCCGCATAAATTCATCACACGGCTCATATGAATTTCACCAGCAAACTATAGATACCATCAGGGAACTGAACCATGCAAAAAAAACCAATATAGCTATACTGGTGGATCTGCAGGGCCCTAAGCTACGCATAGGTATGATGGAAAATAACGAGGCAGAGCTTGTGGAAGGTCAGGAGATCACTATCACCACGCAGGAATGTGTGGGCACTGCACAAAAAATATTTATCACTTACCCGCAGTTTCCTAAAGATGTAGCGGTGGGCGATTCAGTAAAGATAGATGACGGAAAACTGGAGTTGCGTGTAACTTCTACCAACCGGGCCGATACTGTAAAAGCAGTGGTAATCAATGGTGGAATTCTTTCTTCCAAAAAAGGAGTGAACTTACCCAACACAAAAATATCGTTACCATCGCTCACAAAAAAAGACTTACAGGACCTTGATTTTGCTTTAAAAAATAATGTGGAATGGATCGGCCTGTCGTTTGTGCGTTCGGTTACAGATGTTGTTGATTTGAAAGAAAGAATAAAGGCCGCAAAAAAAACATCGCGTGTCATTGCCAAAATTGAAAAGCCCGAGGCAATTGATGAGATCGATAATATTATTGACATGTCTGATGGGGTAATGGTAGCAAGGGGTGATCTTGGGGTTGAACTGCCCATGGAAAAAGTGCCGCTTATCCAGAAAATGATCGTAAGTAAATGTATCAATGCATCAAAGCCGGTAATCATTGCCACACAAATGATGGAGAGTATGATCACTAATTATACCCCCACCAGGGCCGAAGTAAATGATGTGGCCAATGCTGTAATGGATGGGGCTGATGCAGTAATGCTAAGTGGTGAAACATCAGTTGGAAAATTCCCGGTGCTGGTGATCAAGCACATGCATAAGATACTTACCACTATTGAAAAAGAAGGCAATATTTATTACAAGGAACACGCACCGCAAATAAAAAACCAAACATTTATTTCCGATTCCATTTGTTTTAATGCCTGTGTAATGGCCCAGCATAGTGGTGCAACAGGAATTGTTAGCATGACCAACAGCGGTTATACCGCATTTAAATTGAGCAGTCACCGGCCCAAGGCCAACGTGTTTATTTTTACTGATAATACTTCATTGCTTAATACATTAAGCCTGGTTTGGGGCGTTCGTGGTTTTTATTATGATAAGTATGAGAGTACAGATGTTACTATTGCTGATGTAAAAGAATTTTTAAAACGTGAGCAGTTGGTGGTTGAAAATGATCTGCTTATTCATATTGCCAGCATTCCAATGGCGGAACGTGGAAGAGCTAATATGATAAAATTGAGTATTGTTTAATTACCTAAACTCGAAATCAGTTTAGTACTCATTGCGGCCACCGGGCTGCAATCTCGATATTTACTTCCTATCTGTCATTCAGGAGGAAACCTGTTAAAGCAGGCCTCGAAGTTTGAATTTAAATTTAAGTTTATATAAAGTATAATAAATAATTACACAATAAAAATTTTATATATTTGCCATTAAAAAAGATAATGGCAAAACCAGTATTACAGGTAAGGGGCTATACCGCGGATAATATAAAAGCCTTGATGCGCAAGGATGAGCGTTATAGTATAGGTATAAGGCTATACGCAGTTTATCAAGTTGCAAAAGGTCAACCAAGCCGTAAGCTGGAGGATCTTTATAACACAAGTTTTAAACAAATTACCAATTGGGTTCATCGCTTTGAAGCTGAAGGGATAGAAGGTTTGAAAGACAGAAAAGGCAGAGGTAGAAAAGACCGCTTGACAAAGATTCAAAAAAAGGAACTATGCAGGGTGCTTAAGAAGGAGCCTCCCACAAAATATGGATTTAACACAGCAACCTGGACAGGTCCCCTTCTAATTGACTGGATAAAAAATGAGTTTAAGATTGAATATAAAAAAGCCCAGATTTATAATATTATAAAATCTTTAGGCTTTAGCTATCAAAAAGGCAAAGGCATATTTCCTGAAAGTGATAAAGCTCAAGAAGAAGATTTTAAAAATGCGTTAAAAAAAACTTTTAGAAGAAGCCCCTGATACAGTACTGTTATTTGAAGATGAATGTTCAATGTCCAACACAGCCACAGTAAGTTATCAATGGAGCCTTAAAGGAAAACAACCTGTTATTGAGTGCAAACAGAGATCAAGAGAAAGGCAAACTGTTTTTGGAAGTTATAATTTTGACAGCGGTCAAATAACTGTAAGTTTTGCTGATAGAGGAAATGCAAAATCATTCAAAAAACACCTGAAAAAAGTACTCTATGCATACAGAAATGTTTCTAAAATAATAATGGTATTAGACAATGTTCAATACCATCACGCTAAAAAAATAAAAGCTTGGTTAGCCAGACATCCAAAACTTGAATTCTTGTATTTACCGCCATACAGTCCGCACCTTAATGCAGTTGAAAGAGCATGGTGGTACATGAGAAAGAAAATAACAAACAACAGGTATTTAATGACCCTTAGGCAAAGAAAAAATGAGTTCTGGAAGATGTTCTCCCATTTTCAATATCCAAATCAGGAACTGAAAAATGTTTGTGAAATTAATTATTAGACTTTATGTAAATGAAAGTTACAATCCAAAATAAACAAATGATCATTTGTTTATCAATGAACAAGGTCCCTCCTGGATGACAAATGAGCTTTTGAATGTTATTGCGGGTCTGACACGCAATCTCAAAACCCGATTTTTGTAAAAGCAAAAAAAACCGTGCACCACACGGCTCTTTTTCTGACAAACATTCTAACCTTTCATGAAGCCTTACGGGGCTTCTTTTGCTTTGACCTTGCGAGGTTTTACTTAGCAGAAACCTTACGGGGTTTCAAATTAACCTCACCTTGCAAGGTCTCTATATTCAGTCGAAACCTTACGGGGTTTCTGATTGCCGGAGCCTTACGGGGCTCCTTCTTTTTGAAGTCTTACGGGACTTCCTGCTTTGAAACCTTACGGGGTTCCCTTTTTATTATTAAACCTTACGGGGTTTAAATTTTTATTGTTATTACATTGCAAATATATATGCCTAAATCAACCAATGTATTATAGAATTAAGTGAAAGCGTTGCATAATTTCTTAGTTATATAGCCTGTTATTTTTTTACGTGGATTCACAACGTAGCATCAATTTTGTACTTATTGTGTTTGATAATGCGTTTGGATTATGAACCCGGCACCTCTTTTGTTAATCTTGGGGAATTAATTTTAATTGATGCGCAAACCGTGGAAACCATGTTTCCGCTCACTCTTAGATAAGGTAAGATTCGTATACTTTTAACGCGAAAAGTATTAGTGCAAAAACGATTGTGGTAATTTTAACGAATTTCATTAGTTCCATTTTTTAATTTTAAAGTGCATATATAAATCAGATTTCCCATCCCAATTTCTCCATTATCCTTTTTATACATGCACTTCATTCAACCCAATTTTTTATCTCTCTTTCGGAACCGATCATTTTTATTAATGATATTATGATCTTATTTCCGACACAAAGTTGCATCATGAAATGCCCCATTCCATTACACAATTGAAAAAATTGATTGTATTTTATTTACTGCTGGAACTGTGTAAGATTCAATGAAAGTTTTGCATCACATAATTATGATGGTGGAAATATTTTAAATAATGATAGGTAAAATCGGGAGTTATTTTGTTAGGCTAATTACTTCCTTTTCTTTCTGGGAGTGCTTAATTGCATGTTATTAAAACTCGTCTTAAGGCTGGATAGTTCTTTTGAAATTTCATTGATCATCCTAACCACTTCTTCAATATCACCTTTGGTTGCAAAGCCATAATTCTTTTGAGGGTCTTCTGCTTTAGCAAGCTTTGGACCTTTAATAAGGTCATCAACGTCCACTTCCAGGATCTTGGCTATTTCATTAAGACGCTTTAGCGAAACATTGGTTTCTTCCCTTTCAATTTTTGAATAGGCGCTTTTGGTAATGCCTAATTCATGAGCCATATTTTCCTGGGTAAGATCCTTGCTTAATCTTATCCTTCTGATGTTCTGTCCGGTATTGTTTTTCACAAAGCGAATTTACCGAGGCGGTAATATTCCCAGTTTCAGTTCGTTATCATTTTGTGTCTTAATAAGATACTTTTGTATCTTATTAGTATATTTAGTGCCCCAAATGAATGGCAAGTCACTAAATATATTACAGGATAACCTGGATAAACTCCGGGAAATATTTCCTGATATATTTTCTGAGGGAAAAATTGATATCGAAAAATTCAAAGCAGCGTTTACTGACGATATCAATTTTAATAATGAGCGCTATGTTTTAAACTGGGCAGGTAAAGCAGATGCTTTTAAAACTTTACAAACACCTACGATAGCTACATTAAAACCGATACCGGAAGAAAGTATAGATTTTGACATTACTCAAAATGTATTTATTGAAGGTGAAAACTTAGAAGTCCTCAAAGTATTGCAGAAGTCCTATTACGGAAAAGTAAAATGCATCATTATAGATCCTCCATATAATACAGGAAATGATAGTTTTGTTTACCCTGACAACTTTAAGGAAACCAAGGCCGAATATGAAAAAAGAGTTGGAGACAAAAATGAAGATGGCCTATTAATGAAAGATGGCCAGTTCAGGAAGAACAGTAAGGATAGTGGGCATTTTCACAGCAACTGGTTGAGTATGATGTATCCCCGATTATTCCTGGCAAAGAATTTATTAAAAGATGATGGGGTGATTTTTGTTCATATAGATGATAATGAAGTGCATAATTTGCGTTTATTGATGAATGAGGTTTTTGGGGAGGAAAATTTTATTTCACAAATTATATGGCAAAGGGCTTATGCGCCAGTAAATATGAATCGACACTTTTCACCGAATCATGATTACATAATTTGTTACTCTAAAAATATTGCAAGCTATAACTTGGTTAAACTTCCGAGAACGGATAAGCAAAATAATGATTATCAAAATCCTGACAATGACCCTCGCGGTAAATGGAAAGCAGGAAATCCTTCAGTTGGACCAGCAGTAGAAAAAAATATTTACCCTATTACAATGCCTTCAGGCAGAGTAGTAACTCCCCCTAAGGGAAGAAGTTGGCTTTATAGTGAAAAAAGATACCTCGAGTTAGTTGCGGACAATCGAATTTATTATGGTAAAGATGGAAATAGTATATGGGCTCCAAAGCTATTCTTAAGTGAGGTTAGTAGTGGAGTTACACCACTTACATTATGGACATATCAGGAAGTTGGCCATTCACAAGATGCAACAAAAGAACTAAAGAAATTATTTGATGATAATAGCTACTTTGACTATCCTAAACCAGTTAAATTGATAAAGAGATTAGTTCACCTGGGAACGAAAAAAAATGTTGATTTAGTCTTGGATTTTTTTGCAGGTTCTGCTACGACAGCTCAAGCGGTTTTGGAACTAAACAAAGAAGATAATGGAAATAGAAAATTTATTTTAGTTCAGCTACCTGAATTATGTGATGAAAATAGTGACGCGTTCAAAGAAGGTTATAGAACGATTGCAGACATTTCAAAAGAAAGAATAAGAAGGGTTATTCATAAATTAGAAAACGAACAAAAAGAAAATAAAGATAAGCGTGCAAGTGAACTTTCGTTTGATAATGAACCAGGTCATACAAATGATTTTGGCTTTAAAGTATTTAAAGCCGCGCCTTCCAATTTCAAAATCTGGAGAGGCGATGAAATATCAGAGGATAATATATTAACCCAACTTGAAGCTTTTTCTGATCCATTAAAAGGTGAAAGCAAAACAGAAAATATTCTTTTTGAATTGTTACTGAAAGCGGGATATTCACTAACAGAGAACATAATAAAGAAACAAGGTTACTATGTGGTTAAGGATAGTGAACTAATAATGGCTTTAGAAAAAATCAATCAATCTACTGTTGAGAATATTATTTCAGAACACCCTAAAAAAGTGATTGTATTAGATCAATTGTTTGCAGGTAATGATCAGTTAAAAACAAATACTGTTCTACAAATGAGAGATGCCGGTATCGATTTTAAAACAATATAATGAAATTACTGTTTGACAGCGAGCAGGTTTATCAGAAAGAGGCTATTAAAGCCGTTACCGATATTTTTGAAGGGCAACCTCTAAATAATGGAGACTTTGAGTTCTCAGTGAACAAAATGAGCATGCTTTTCTCAGAAAATGGTTTTGGTAATAATCTCATTTTATCTGAAGAACAGATCTTACAAAATTTAATTGTGGTTCAAAATAGGAATAAAATAAAGGACCCGGTAACTGAATTAGAAGAGTTGCATTTTTCGGTTGAAATGGAAACAGGTACAGGTAAAACCTATGTCTACTTAAGAACTATTTATGAATTAAACAGGCTATATGCATTTAAAAAATTCGTGATCGTTGTTCCTTCCATTGCAATAAGAGAAGGGGTTCTAAAGAACCTCCAAATTACTCATGATCATTTTCAAAGTTTATATGACAATACACCGATAAATTTTGATGTATATGACAGTAAAAAAGTTTCTAATTTAAGAGGATTTGCATCAAATAATGCGATACAAATCTTAGTGCTTAATATTGATTCATTTGCCAAGGATGAAAATATCATTAACAAAGCAAACGATAAGTTAACCGGTAAAAGACCGATTGAATTTATTCAAAGTACAAGGCCTATTATTATTGTAGATGAGCCTCAAAATATGGAAACAGATATCCGGAAGAAAGCCGTACAAAACTTACATCCACTTTGTACATTGAGATACTCTGCAACACATGCCAATAAATATAATCTCGTGTATTCATTAAATCCAGTCAAAGCTTATGAATCAGGATTGGTAAAGCAAATTGAAGTAGATAGCGTGATGAGCGAAAATGCAATGAATAATGCTTTTATACAGGTAGAAAGTATTAAGGCCACAGCCACGAAGATCATAGCCAAAGTGAAAATTGATTGCAACACGTCTAAAGGGGTTCAAAAAAAATCAGTGAATGTAAAAACGGGATCAGATCTATATGAGTTAAGCGGCCAAAGAGAAATATATAAAGATGGTTACATAGTTGACGAGATAGATGCGGGTGATCAGACAATTACCCTTACAAATGGGTTGACACTATCTAAAGGAGAGTCGCAGGGTGGCCTGAATGATGAAGTAATGCGCTTTATGATCCAGAAAACAGTTTCAGAACACATAAGAAAGGAAAAAATATATCACCCAAGAGGAATTAAAGTATTGTCGCTGTTTTTTATCGATAAGGTTAAAAACTATCGCGAATATGATGCTTCCGGTGATCCTGTTAAAGGAAAGTTTGCCACCTGGTTTGAAGAAATTTACAAGAAAGAAATAGGGATATTGGGCTTAAGTCATTTAAGTTCGTTTACTTCGGAGCAGGTTCATAATGGCTATTTCTCACAGGACAATAAAGGTAAGATCAAAGATACAGGTGGAGGGACCCAGGCTGATGATGATACTTATAAATTGATCATGCAGGATAAAGAAAAACTGCTTGATATTAATACACCACTACAATTCATATTCAGCCATTCTGCTCTTAGGGAGGGTTGGGATAATCCGAATGTATTTCAGATATGTACTTTAAACGAAACTAAGAGTGAGATCAAAAAGCGCCAGGAAATAGGAAGAGGATTGAGACTATGTGTTAATCAAATGGGGCAACGCATCTTTGATCAAAAAATTAACAGGCTAACAGTTGTAGCAAACGAACGATATGAAGATTTTGCAAAAGCCCTGCAAAAAGAAATAGAAGAAGAATGTGGTGTAAATTTTACCGGGATAAAGAATAAGGCAGAAAGAAAAAAGGTAGAATACAGAAAAGGGTTTGAATTAGACCCTAAGTTTTTAGAGATATGGGAAAAAATAAAATTCCACACTAAATACAGCGTAAGTTACAGCACGGATGAACTTGTAGAAGCGGCCGCTAAAAGTTTAAAGGATGAACTATTAATGCCAAAAACAAAGGCATCTTCCATAAGATCTTCCACTTATGGTTTAAATATTTCTGAAGAAGGAATAAGTGGTAATATTTTAAGGGAAAGCGGAACAACAATTCAACATGAGGTTATGATTCCGGATGCATTAAGTTATATCCAAAATAAAACTGAATTAACCCGCGATACTATTTTGCAGATACTTAAAAGGTCAGGAAGAATAAATGAATTACTGATTAACCCGCAAATGTTTTTAGACAATGCTATCAAGGTTATTCAAAATAAACTGACTGAATTAATGATCCACGGGATTGAATATAAAAGAATAGATAACAGCTGGTATGAAATGATGCTGTTTGATGATTCTGATCTGGAGATCTATTTTGATAAGAAAAATACCTTTGTAGTGAATGATCCAACTAAGACAATTTATGATAATTTGATTCCCTTAGATTCGGCCTCGGTTGAAATGAAATTTGCTGCTGCATGTGAAAGCAGTCAGGATGTTGAATTTTATTTTAAGTTACCAAAATGGTTTAAGATAAATACCCCAATTGGAAATTACAATCCAGACTGGGCTGTTGTATTCAATGGGGAAAGGAAAATTTATTTTGTGGCTGAAACCAAAGGATTTGAACAGGAACTGAGAGGAAGCGAATTATTAAAAATAAGATGTGGCGAAAAACATTTTAAACAGTTTGAAAATATAAACTTTAAAAAAGTTTCAGATCTGTCAGGGTTGAAGAATTAAAAATTAGTCTTCCCCATCTTCCCCCTAAAAAACCTCTTCAATCTTATCCTCCCTTCATCATCCCTTATATATTTTCCTTCCCAAAGATCATAGAATAGTGTATAAATTGCATCAGTCCTCATGCTGTAATATTTTTCATTTCCTATTGTAAACTTTGGGATTCCCCGGAAAGCAGCTTTGGAAGAACGGCTTAAAGATTTTGGTATTTCTGAAATTCTAAAAACTACTTCAAGGTGTATTTTTTGATACACTTTGCTTTTATGCTCCGGAAGTTTTGGAGCAATGGCTGCTACCAATAAACCTTTTATAAATTGAAGCCGTTGCATGAAAGTGGATTTTTTAATACTTGTATTACAAATATAGAAAGATTAATTGTGATTGTTTTTTTAGCTAAATTGCCCTTTCAGGGCTTGCTTTCTTTTGCAATTTTATGCAGAGGGCTGGACCCTCTGCTGATATATTCCGCCCCTTCAGGGCTGTGAACATAATAGCCCTGAAAGGGCGATATATTATTGCGAGGAGCAATATCCCCTCGCGAAATATGGGAAATAGATAAATTTGCAAGAACAACCACAAAATTTAAACCACATGGGCCAATCATTAGTAAAAAACTATATCCACATTGTGTTCAGCACAAAATACCGTCAGCCATTTATTGATGAGCCAATAGAAAATGAGTTGTTTGCCTACCTGGGTGGTGTTTGTAAAAATTTAGAATGCCATCCGTTAAAATAGGTGGTTATGTTGATCACGTCCATGTATGCTCTCTAAAAAGATACCATTGATGAAGTTGCTGGAAGAAGTTAAATCCCATTCCTCAAAATGGATAAAGACAAAAGCAGATGCTTATAAAAACTTTTACTGGCAAGATGGTTATGGTGCTTTTTCGAAAGAGCGCATCACGGTAAAAAGAATTTCCAGGCAGAATACACGACATATTTAAAAGAATATAATATGGAGTATAATGAACGATATGTTTGGGATTAATATTGAGCGATGTAGTTACAACCCAACCCTGAAATGGCCTAATATTATTTCGAGGGACCATACCCCCTCGCGAAATATATAACCATAAAAAAGTGCATATATAAAATCAAGCTCAACATCCTCGTTCCAACCGCTGCTCTTTTTTATATATGCACTACTGCATCTTCAACCCCACTAACCTCTTCTCATCTTTTACTAAAAGTGCATATATAAATCAGGCTTCTCTTCCTCTTTCTTCTCCTGGCCTTTTTTATATATGCACCTGTTTCATTTTAACTAACCTCTTTTTTATATCCTCTATTTCCGATACAAAGATAAAGTAGTGATAATCGCGTTGCATTGCAGAATTTTAAGAATAGTTTGTATAATTTCGAAAGGTATGAAGTGGAAATTATTGCACAGGCACTCTTCGACAGGCTCAGAGTTACTTGCAGAAGTAACAGCAAAGTGTGAGCCGTATAAATAAAATTTATATTTTTGCTTATAAATTAAACTCACTGAAAAATATCAAGATGAAAAAACTTATTACGATTATAATTCCACTGATTTTCTTTTTTACAAATTCCAATGCCACACATTTAATGGGTGGTGAAATCACATGGAAATGTTTGGGCAACGGTAATTTTATTTTCCAGATGAAGGTTTACCGCGATTGTGCCACACCGGTTTATATTACCAATAGTGGTCCTATTGTTCTTCGTGTACATAATCATCCAACTGTATCTGCTATCCCTATGAGTATAGTGGATTCGGCAGATATTTCACCTCAGTGCAATGCGGCAGGGCCATCTTTTAATTGTAGCACTCTTTCTCCTGGGAATACCGCTACCAAAGAATATTTGCTTGAATCGGCCCCGGTTTATTTACCAGGTGTACCACCTGCACAAGGGTGGATATTTACGTGGACTAATTGTTGCAGGAATGCGGCTATTACTAATTTGTCCCTCACCTTTTCCGGTCCCGGAAATCCCAATAACGGTTTTACATTAAGGGCAAAAATGTTTCCGTATAATGGACAGGCCAATAATTCGTGTTTCGATTCTGCCCCGGTTTTTCTTGAAAGCCCACAGATAAATCTTTGCGCAGGATCTCCATTAATCTACAGTGCCGGAGCCTATGATGCAGATGGCGATTCATTAAGTTTCGAGTTTGATCACCCACTTGATTATCTTGCAGCCACGGATTCGTTTACTGCTACTATACCGGCTGAAATACCTTTTGAGATAGGCTACTCTTATACCAGTCCGTTTCCCGGTGCTGCCCAAAATGCTAACAATATTCCTGCAAGCCTCAATCCGCTTACGGGTGAAATGACTTTTACTTCCTACAATGTAGGGAACTTTGTATTAACAATAAAAGTGAGTACTTTTAAATGTGGGCAGAAAGTGGCAGAGATCTACCGCGAAATCCAGACTGTGATCGTGAATTGCCCGCCTAATCTTCCACCAACAACCAATGCTCCATTTGCTGACAATACAGGTATATTTAATTCCTACATAGATACTGTTGAAGCCGGTGAGCTGGTAAGTTTTTCGCTAACCGGTTTTGACAATGGTTTTTTACCTATAGGGATTCAGCAATCTATAGGACTGCAACCGGTGGGTATTCAATTCGGTACCAATTTTATTGATTCCATTTCCGGGTGCGAGCAGCCTCCATGTGCCACTTTAAGCTCACCACCGCCTTATATTGGTTTGGATAGCCTTAAAGCAAATTTCAGGTGGCAAACAGCATGTCATCATGTGCTTACTCAACCCAATTGCCCAAAAGATTATACAACCTATAATTTCTTATTCCGTTTTTCAGATGATTATTGTGCGGTTCCCTCATCGGCTGTCAGAATTGTTAGTATTGTAGTAAAAAAAATATCTAATTCAATTCCCGTCATTAGTTTTAGTGGAGATACGCTCCATAGTTCACCGGGCTTTGATTACCAATGGTTCTTAAATGGTATTGCTTTACAATCAGATACCCTGCAACATTTGATACCTGCACTTGATGGCAATTATGTGGTGATGGTCACCGATAGCAACGGATGTGATAATAGCAGTATACCTTATTTGATAACCATTCCATCTTCAGTATCAAATTCACATAAGGAAATTCATTTTTTTGAGATATTCCCAAACCCTGCAAATGAAGTTTTTAGCATAAGGAGTGCAGAAAAAATATTGAATATTAATGCTTATAACCTGGCAGGTGAAAGAACAGTTTTGCTACCCATCAATAATACTGTTGATATATCAATGCTTGCCGGAGGCTTTTATTTAATTGAGATCAATGGGTTGGTACATAAAGAGATGATCAAGCTGGTAAAGATTTAACACATCAACACTTCACCAACCCATAATACAACAGGTCAACAATTTCACCTTTAGTAGTTTTGTGGTCTTTCCTTATTTTTCCTTCTATTTCAAAACCGCATTTTTCAGCCAGGGCCCTGGCGGGTTTGTTGGTTTCGTGCGTTCTTAAAAATAGTTTATTCATCTCATACTCCGTAAACATTTTATTAATCACCCATTGTAATGCTTTTCCTGCAATTTGCTGTTTGGTGTAACCGGCATCAATAAAACAACCAAGCTCTACTTTTGGTATTCTCCAGTCGATGCTTTTTACATCTATAAATCCTATAAGTTTACTTGAATTTGTATCTACCATTACAAACGGAAAATATTTCCTGACTTCCATCAGTTCAAGCTTTTTATTGACAAATGCAATGGTATCTTCTAATGTTTTAGTTTGTGAAAGCGTGCCTGCAAAAAAATCCCCAAGGCGCTCCCGGTTAGACTCTACCAATTTAAAAAACAAGGCTGCATCTTTTGCTACCATGCTCCTGATTTCATAATGATCAAAACTAAGATTTGAACCGGACATTAAATTATTTGCTTGAAATAATTGGCAATTTAAACAATTTTACAATGCTTTTTTATGCCTTAAAGCCACTCAAAAATGTTAATTAACTATGTTGAAAACTACATGGTTGTATAATTTTTGGCTTTACAAATACATTTATTTTTGTTTTGAATGGTGTGTTTTATACACTCCATTGCTAAACCATAAATTTGAAAGAAATAAAGCGGTATTCTTTAATGTTTTTGCGGGTATTGATATGCCTGCTAAGCATGCCATTGGCAATGGCACAAGATGCCAAACAACTGTTGGCCGAAGCCCGTATTTTAAAAGATAGCCAGCAATATGAAAAGGCCCACGAAACTTATACCAAATCCATAGAACTTGACCCCACCAGTTATGATTGTTTTTTAGAAAGGGCTTTTTGCTGTGAAAAACTGAACCGTTATGAAGAGGCTATCAACGATTATAAAATTGCATTGAATCTTAAACCCGGGGAGATAGATCTTTACAGGAAAGCCCTGATAGATTACCTGCAGATTGAGAATTACAACCAGGCTACCGAAATGTTCGAGACCATGGTGCAGATCAAGAAAAAAACAGTGATAGCCTACCAGAAGATAGCGCTTGATAAAATTAAAATGCACGATTACGATGGTGCCATCAAGGAGATCAACGCCTCACTTGATTATGACAACACCTGTGATTATTCGCACTTTATCAAAGGCCTGGCCATGGACAGCATGGGCAATTACCAGGTAGCCATACAAAGTTATCTTAAGGCCATTTCGTGCATGTACGTAACAAGGGAATACAAGGAGGCAAAAGACCGTTCAGTTTACAAGCCATATTTTATAAATCTTGCTGTGGCCCAACGTAAAACCGGTAACCTGGAAGAATCATTAAAGAACCTGAATACTGCACTCACCTTTGATGCAAATGATAACGAAATATTTACTCAACGGGCGGTAACATTGGTGGCGAAAGCTGATTACCTGAATGCCAATGTTGATTTCGACAAAGCCCTTGCCATCAATAAGAAAAGCTGGAACACGTATTTTGAAAGGGGGGTAATGAACAAAAAACTGGACAAATTTCCTGATGCCATAGGTGATTTTACAAACGCCATTTTGTTCAACGAAAAATATGCACCGGCATATTATCAAAGGGGTTTGTGTTACCAGGCTTTGAATAAATATCCTGAGGCATTAAAGGAATTTCAAACGGCAAAAACTTTAGGTTTCAGCAAAAAAACGGTTGAGGAAGCTGTAGCCACAGCCAAACAAAAAGAATATGAATTCAATAAAGAAACCAATTTGCCGGAAATTGTTGTGAGCAATTTGAATGCTGAAAATACAAAGGCCGTTCGTATGCCAAAGAATAAACCTACCGGTGTAGTGAAGGGTGTAGTAAAGGATCAGAGTGTGATCAAATCAATCACCGTTGATGGAGTGCCCGCTACTTTTTCGGTAGATGCAAATAATCCAAGCTTTAGTGCAGAAGTACCTCTTGAAAATAAAGATAAAGTTACTGTACAGGTAACAGATGTTTATTTTAATACATCAACCGAGAGTTATGATATTGTGAGGGTGGAAGGCGTTGCTCCGCGCATTGAATTGGTGAGCCCCTTTTCTAATTTGGACAAAGAAATATTGCCCGATAAAGCTTCTGTAACCGAAATTTATGTGGAAGGAAAAATTGATGATGAAAGTTTGCTGTCGAGTATTACCATTAATGGTGAACCTGCAAAATTCATTACAGAAAATACCAATCCTTCATTTAATCTCAACATCAACATTGAAAATAAAGATTCGATAGTGATTGTGGCAAAGGATATTTATGACAACCGGAAGCGCGTGGCTTATTATGTGAATAAAGTATTGGCCGAAGAAGAATCGCGCAACCCGATGGGAAGAACATGGGTAATATTTATAGAGAATTCTGATTATAAGAACCTGCAATCATTGGATGGTACCAGAAGGGATATTACCATGATGAAAAGTTCGTTGGTAGATTATAACATCAGTAAAGTAGTTTATAAGCCGAACATGACCAAAGCACAAATGGAAAAATTCTTTTCCATCGAATTGCGCGACCAGGTGAATAAAGGACATGTTCAATCTTTACTGGTTTGGTTTGCGGGCCATGGCCGTTATATTAATGAGACAGGATATTGGCTGCCCGTTGATGCAACAAAAACAGATGAGTTTACTTATTTTCCTATCACAAGTTTAAAAGGATATTTATCGCTTTATAAACTAAGACACACACTTGTAATTAGTGATGCCTGCGAAACGGGACCGGCATTTTATCTTGCCATGCGGGGCGAACCTAAATCTAAAGACTGTAACGATTGGGAATCAACCAAATTAAAATCGGCCCAGGTGTTTACTTCCACCGATAGGGAAAAAGCATCAGATAATTCTATATTTGCCAAAACATTTGCCGGTATTTTAAGTAATGCCCCTGATCAGTGCATCTCTATTGAAAAGATATCGGAAAAGGTAACGGCAACTGTGGTACAGAATCAGAAACAAAAACCAAAATTTGGCAATATCAGTGGCCTTGAAGATGAAAGCGGAACTTTCTTTTTTATTAAAAAACAAAAGGTAAAATGAGAAAAAATTTTGCCGGGTTAAAGAATATCATCTGTTTTATTTTTTGCCTTGCAGGTATTTTCCAGGCCCGAGCTCAAACCTATAATTTCAATCATTATTCCGTTAAGGATGGTTTGATCCAATCCAATGTTTATGATATTCTGCAGGACAGGAATGGTTATATCTGGCTTGCTACAGATGGGGGCTTGTCAAAATTTGATGGTCGCAACTTTACCAATTATTCAACTTACGATGGCCTTAGCGAAACGGCTGTAAATGCTATTTGCGAGGACAATGAAGGTAATATCTGGATAGGGCATACCCTGGGGAAGATTACCGTTTTTGATGGAAAAAGCTTTAAGCCCTTTCCTTTAAAAACGAAAGAAAAAGTAAACCGCATCAGTGATATCCGGCTTGATGAGAAAAATAATTTATGGGTGGCAACGGTTGGGAGCGGTGCACTTTATATTGATACCAAAACAAAGGCCATCAGGGTTTTTTCCATTGATGAAGGTTTGGACAATAATATATACAGCATTTACCAGGATCGCGCCAAGGCTACCTGGTTTGTTACCGAGATCGGGATTAAATCAAAGCCGGCAGGTTCTGATAGTATTACATTCTTTAAACCTGCGGGCTTTCCTTTTTACGTTTATAGCTGTATGGCTGAAGACAACGAAGGAAATTTATTGTTCGGCACTTATTCCAATGGCCTTGTAAAATATGATCTTAGAACCAAAAAGTCAGTTACACTTGGTATTGAAAAGGGCCTTAACTCCAATTTTATAACCTCGGTACTTCAGGACAAATATGGTACCATATGGCTAGGTACCTGGGAAGGAGGGATCTGTTTTATTAAAGGAGAAAAAATAAGCACCATGGGTATTGCCAATGGAATGCCCGGTAACAAAGTAAGAAGTTTATTTATTGATCGTGAGGGTATTTTGTGGGTGGGTTTACAGGATAGAGGAATTGCTGAGTTTAAAGGCTTCAGGTTTGTTCATTATGGTGTTGCAGAAGGATTAAAAAATGGGGTGGTAAATGCAATAACAAGGGATGTTTTCGGTCGTTACTGGTATGGTACCAATGAAGGCATTACTATTTACGATTCGGCCGCAATAAAAAATAAAAGGTTCATTAATATTGATCCTTCATTTGACCTGCGCAATAATCTTATTACTTCGCTTGCGCAGTACAACGATAAAATTTATGCCAGCACCTTTAAAGGTGATATTGGAATTTATAATGCAAAAAGTTTAAGGCTTGAAAGCACTATCAGCATTAATCAAACCTTTATCAATGACCTGAATGTGGTTGGGGACCTTTTATGGATAAGTTATAGTTCAGGCGTTACTACCTATAATTTAAAAACACACGAATTTAAGGATGTACGTGCGCTTGACCATAAAATAGTAGTAAAGACTTATGCAGCAAAGGATGGAACCATCTGGATCGGAAACAGGGAATCGGGATTGATGTGTTTAAAGGAAAATAAGCTCATCCGCTATAATGAAAGGGACGGCTTTACACATAACAGCCCCACAAGCTTTTGTGAAGATGACGAAGGGAATTTATGGATAGGGACAGAAGGAGGAGGTTTGTTTAAAAAGCAGGGTCATGCCTTTGTACATTACACGGTTAAGCAGGGGCTTTTGTCGGACTTTATAACCTTGGTGGCCAATGATAGAAATGGCAAGCTATTAATAGGTACTAACATAGGCTTGAGTAAATTTAATATTGCTGATAACAAATTCATTAATTATACTTCTTATGAAGGATTCACTGCCATTGAGACGAAACTTAACTCATACTATGTGGAGAAAAATGGTAGCATGTGGCTTGGTACCATAAACGGGGTTACTTATTATAATACCGCAATTGACGCTGAAAAAAAACAACCCCCTATTTTGTACCTGAATGGTTATGATATATTTGCCACTTCATACCCGCTTACTGATAATCCTTCACTGAGCTATAACCAAAACGACATCACTTTCAAATTTACAGGACTCAACTATTTAAATCCTCAAAAGATAGTTTACAGGTATAAACTGGAAGGATTTGATGAGGTTTGGAAACAGGCCACCGGGATTGATAATGTATCATATACGCATCTGCCCCCGGGCGATTTCACTTTTATGCTGACTTCCTGCTCATCAGAAGGAATTTGCAGCAGTGATCCTATCTCTTACAGTTTTTCTATTATACCGCCCATATATAAACGGGGATGGTTCATTGTAACCATGGTCATCCTGCTTATTGTTGGATTGTGGTCATATATTTTCTTCAGGACACGTTATTTAAGAAGGGCCAAACTTATCCTTGAAAATCTTGTGAAGGCGAGAACGCTCGAAATAGAAGAAAAGAACAATACATTAGTTGAAGCCAATCAAACCATATCCACAAAAAATAAAGAGATCACTGACAGTATAAATTACGCCAAACGTATCCAGGAAGCCATTCTTCCCAGCGCCAACCAGTTTAATGCCTTGTTTAAAAATTCATTTATTCTTTATAACCCGAAAGACATTGTAAGCGGTGATTTTTATTGGTATACTGATATTCTTGCAAAATCTAAAATAGCACAAACAGGGGAACATGATATTTTAATAGCTGTGGCAGATTGTACAGGGCATGGAGTCCCCGGTGCATTTATGTGTATGATCGGTAGTTCATTGCTTAACCAGATTGTACAGGAAAACATAGAGTTAAAGCCAAATAATATTCTTGATCAATTGCATATCGGTATCCGTGAATCGCTTAAGCAAAGGGAAACCGAAACCCGCGATGGAATGGATATTGCACTTTGTCATGTGAACAGGGCAAAAAAGCAATTGGAATTTTCCGGAGCCTTACGGCCTTTACTTTTATTCAGGGGCGAAACATATAAGCAAAAATTTGCTCCTGCTCACCAGGGCATATTAATGGAAGAGATCAAAGCAGATAAATTCCCGATAGGTGGCTTGCAATCTGAGGATAAGCGCGAATTCACCAATAAGACGATAGATTATTATGAAGGTGATTCCATTTACCTTTTTACAGATGGTTTTGCCGATCAGTTTGGTGGTGCAAGGGGTAAAAAATTAATGACCAAAAAATTCAAAGAGATCATCAGTTCCATCCAAAACAAAACCATGGATGAACAACTCGAATACCTCGAGAATTTTATGAATGAGTGGAGAAAAGGTTATGAGCAGGTGGATGATATATTGGTCGTAGGGATAAGGTTTTAGAGAATAATCCGCGAAAATCTGTGTAATCAGTGGCAAGCCAACAGAAGGTTTTCTTTGCAGGACTTTAATTAAAAATTAAAATATCTTTGAAGTTTAATTTCAAAAACAGGAAATGAACTTTGAAAATAACCTTGTATTTGCCAATTCACAAGACCAGCTTGATCCTTTAAAAAAATTCCGTGATGATTTTTACCTGCCGATGCTGCATGGTAAAACAGCTATTTATTTTACCGGCAATTCATTGGGCTTACAGCCAAAGGCAACACAAAACCTTGTCTTAAATGAATTGGAAGACTGGGCCAGTTTTGGTGTAGAAGGGCACTTTCATGCACGTAATCCGTGGTATTCCTATCATGAAATATTAAATGAAAGCGCAGCAAAAATAGTTGGCGCTTTACCATCAGAAGTGGTAATAATGAACCAGCTTACCGTAAATTTACATTTGTTGATGGTTTCATTTTACCAGCCGACTGATAAGCGTTTTAAAATTATTTGCGAGGCCAATGCTTTTCCTTCAGACCAGTATGCTTTAGAGTCGCAGGTAAAGTTGCATGGATTTGATCCTGATAAAGCCATCATAGAAATTAAACCACGTGAAGGAGCATATTGCTTAAGGCATGAAGATATAATTGATGCAATTGAACAACATAAAAATGAATTGGCATTGGTAATGATTGGTGGCGTAAATTATTTAACAGGGCAGGTTTTTGATATGAAAGCAATCACAAAGGTGGCTCATAATGCTGGTGCTTATGCAGGTTTTGACCTTGCCCATGCTGCCGGAAATATCAAACTAAATTTACATGATTGGGATGCTGATTTTGCCTGCTGGTGTTCATATAAATATTTGAATTCTGGGCCGGGTGGTGTGGCCGGTGTTTATGTACATGAAAAACACCATAAAGGGAACCTGCCCCAGTTTGCTGGCTGGTGGGGACATGACAAGGCTACCAGGTTCCAGATGAAAAAAGGATTTATTCCCATTGCAAGTGCCGAGGCGTGGCAGTTGAGCAATGCCCCTGTATTATCCATGGCCGCGCATAAAGCAGCTTTGAATATTTATGATGAAGCAGGAATGGAAAACCTTATTACAAAAAGTAAGGTACTTACCGCTTATATGGCTTTTGTGATTGAAGAGATCAACAGACAGGTAATGCAATCTAATAATAGTGGTTTTAAACCTTTGGAAATAATCACTCCTGAACCTTCTGAAGAAAATGGTTTTAGCTCAAGGGGTTGCCAGCTTTCCATTATAGCCCATGGCCGTGGTAAAGATTTGTTTGAACAGTTAACCCAACATGGCGTAATTGCAGACTGGCGTGAGCCAAATGTGATCAGGGTTGCACCTGTACCATTATATAATTCTTTTGAAGATGTATATCGTTTTGGTGAGATATTGTTGCATTTGTTGAGGAAGTAAAGGAACGTCAGTATATCTGAACCAACTTTTTTTCTTACCTTTAGATGAAAATTGTAAAATGAGTGGAATAAAATTAAAGCAGACCCTCCTGGAATTGGCAAGTAAAATTAAACCCTCCACCACACTTGAAGAAGTTTACGAACAATTGGCCTTATTGTCTGATATCGAAACTTCTGAAATGGAAGTAAAAAGAGGAAAAACAATTACTCACGAAGAACTTAAGAGATCAGCCAAAAAATGGGTCAAATAGTTTGGACAAAACTTGCATCCGAACAATTTGAAAGGGCAATTAAATATATCCGAAATGAGCAGAGATCATATTATGCTAAAATTGTATTAAATAAAGTTATCAATACTGTCTCATTGCTTGAAACATTTCCCGCAATCGGACCAATTGAGCCATTATTAAAACATAAGAAATCCGAGTATAGATATATTGTAGTATTCAGTTATAAAATTATCTACAGATCACTTTCAGGTAATATTATTATCTCAAGATTTTTTCACACATATCAAAAGCCAACCAAACTTTTTAAAAAATAACGTTTGGAATAATTGGTCGTATCTTCATACTTTTGCCTACGCGATGACTCCAAACGAAGAATACATGCAGCGCTGCCTGCAACTTGCTTCCTTAGGTATTGGTAAGGTGGCGCCAAATCCAATGGTGGGGTCTGTTATAGTTTATGAGGATAAAATTATTGGTGAAGGTTTTCATCAGCAATATGGAAGAGCACATGCGGAGGTAAATGCCATTGAATCTGTTTCAGATAAAACACTATTGAATCAATCTACTTTATACGTTAGTCTTGAACCTTGTTCTCATTTTGGAAAAACACCTCCTTGTGCAGATCTGATCTTACATCATAAAATTCCTAAAGTCGTTATTGGTTGCCGTGACGTAAATCCTTTGGTGGCAGGCAAAGGAATTGAAAGGTTAAAACAGAATGGGGTAGAAGTATTAGAAAATATCATAGAGTATGAATGTAGGGAATTGAATAAAAGATTCTTTACTTTTCATCAGAAAAAACGTCCTTATATAATTCTTAAATGGGCGCAAACACATAATGGTATTATTGGAAAATTGCGGGAAACATCTTCGCCATTAAATGAAAATGAAAGACAAATAAGTAATGAATTTGCTTCTGTCATAGTGCATAAAATGCGCAGCGAAGAAGCCGCTATTATGGTAGGAACTAATACTGTCTTCAATGATAACCCGTCTCTTACAACGCGACATTGGAAAGGTAAAAATCCGGTAAGGATAATTATTGACAAACACCTTAAAATTCCATTAAGCCATAATGTATTTAATAATGAAGCACGAACCTTCATTTTTAACGCGATAAAAAATGAAACAACAGAAAATCTTAATTATATTAAGATTGAAGGAAATTCATTTTACATAAAAAATTACCTGGATCATCTTTATCAGCAAAATATTCAATCGGTAATAGTAGAAGGTGGTGCCCAACTATTGCAAAGTTTTATCAATGAAAAACTTTGGGACGAAGCTCATATATTTGTTTCACCTGTAATTTGGGAAAATGGAGTAAGATCACCTGGATTAATAGATCATAAATTAATTAAAGCAAAGACAATTCATGACAATACTTTGTTTAAATATATCAAATCAAAGTAATTAATGGTCCATATCATACTCTGCATTTTAGTCAACGCTTTTTTATTATTTGTTTTCAGGTTATTTCCCCGCTTTGGTATTGATAGTTTCCAGGCCATTATGAGCAATTATTTTGTGGCCACTTTTTTAGGATTTTATATTGCCCCCCAACCTTTTGATATCGGTTTTATTGTTGTCCAAAGCTGGCTTCCACTGACTGTTTTTCTAGGATTATTATTTGTTTGCCTCTTTTACCTTGTTGCGCTAACAACTAATACCTTTGGAATAACAGTTGCTTCTGTGTCAAATAAAATGTCGGTTGTGATCCCGGTTACTGCAGCCATTATTTTTTATCATGATATTATCACTGCAAGCAAAGTGATAGGAATTATTTTGGCCCTGTGCGCTGTTACCATGGTATCAATAAAAAAGAAAAAGAACCAACTCCATATTCAACATAAATGGCAATACCTGCTTCCTCTGATCCTATTTGTTGGCTGTGGTAGTATCGATACAGTGATCAATTATTTACAGGCCAATTATGTCAATCCAAAATTAAGTAATGAATATATATTGTCCACCGCATTTTTAGTTGCGGCTGTTTTAGGATCAATAGCATTTATTATTTTAGCCATTACCGGAAAAATAGTTCCGCATACAAAAAGCCTTATCACAGGTTTGTTTTTAGGCATTCCAAATTTTTACTGCATGTACCTGGTGATGAAATCACTGGAAACAGGAATAATGACGGCATCAGTATTTTTTCCGGTCAATAACATCAGTATTGTGGCTGTGAGCAGTATTGTAAGTGTAATTGCTTTCCGCGAAAAGCTAAACAACATTAATTATGTCGGTATTGCTTTAAGTATTACGGCAATTTTGCTCATCGCTTTCTTTTAAATTATAATGGAGGATACTTACCTGGTTATTGAAGAAAAAGCGGAGGCCTTATATAAAGATAAAGGAAGTAAGTTCTTAGCTTACGCCATTCCTGTAAATGAAGTTGCGGACGTAAAAAATATTCTTAATCAATTCAGGAAAAATACTCAGTATAAAGGAGCCTGTCATTTTTGTTCTGCTTATAAAATTGGTATTAATGGAGAACATCAGAAGGCAAACGATGATGGAGAGCCAGGTGGAACAGCAGGAAGACCAATCCTTGGACAGATAGAATCATCAGGTATCACAAACATTTTAATTGTGGTGGTACGCTTTTTCGGTGGGGTATTATTAGGCACAGGCGGCCTTACCCATGCGTATAAAACTGCTGCAGCTATGGCCCTGCAACAATGCAAGGTAATAGAAAAAATTAAAGTAAGTTTGTACACACTTACATTTAACTACGAATTTCAAAACGAGGCAGAGCAATTGTTACACTTATATAAATTAGAACCTGTTGAAAAAAGGTTCAATGAAAATATTGAGTTTGTTGTTACTGTAAGAAACAGTATCAAAGATGATTTTATAGCACATGCCACACAATTTCATCATATAAAAACAGAGGCAATAGCATAATGGAAAACGAAGAACCGGAACAGGAAGAGCAGGATCTGTTTGAGCACCACCGGCTCGTATTAGGTAAAGGACAACAGTTATTAAGGATAGATAAATTCCTGATGACGCGTATTGAAAATGCCACCCGCACCAAAATACAACAGGCAGCGGAAGCGGGAAATATTTTAGTGAACGATAAACCTGTAAAATCTAACTATAAGGTTAAACCTCTGGATGTCATCAGTATTGTAATGACTCACCCACCGCGTGAGTCTGAAGTAAGGCCGGAAAATATTCCCCTGGATATTGTTTATGAAGATGACGAACTGGTAGTGATCAACAAACAGGCGGGCCTTGTGGTCCATCCGGGGTTCGGACATTTCTCGGGAACTTTGGTCAATGGATTAATGTATCATTTCCAGGATCTTCCAATGTTCAAAGAAAAGAATCCACGCCCTGGGCTGGTGCATAGGTTAGATAAAGATACCACGGGTATTATGGTGATGGCTAAGAATGAAAATGCATTGGCTAAGCTGGCCAAGCAGTTTTTCGATCGCACCAGCAAAAGGTCTTATATAGCGCTGGTTTGGGGCGATTTTAAAGATGAAACAGGAACTATTGAAGGCTTTATCGGTCGCAATATCCGTGACCGTAAACAAATGGACGTGTTTGACACGGAAGAGTTAGGCAAACACGCTGTAACGCATTATAGGGTGCTTGAACGCTTTGGCTATGTCACCCTTGTAGAATGTAAATTGGAAACCGGCCGCACACACCAGATCCGTGTTCATTTCAAACATATTGGTCACCCGCTATTTTCGGATGAATTATATGGCGGTAACCGCGTTTTGAAAGGGACTACTTTTACAAAATACAAGCAGTTTGTTACCAATTGTTTTGACCTGTTGAACCGCCAGGCCCTCCATGCCAAATCGTTGGGTTTTGTTCATCCGGTAACAGGTAAGGAAATGTTTTTTGATTCGGAGTTACCCAAAGATCTGCAAGCTGTTCTTGAAAAATGGCGTACGTATGTAAATGCAAAAAATACGTTTGAGGATTAGGTTTAAAACCTATTCCCATGCGTAAGAGAAATAATTTTTTTAGTTAACGAAGGAAACTTATCAAGCAATTTTAAGGCGACACTTGTTGTGCCGTTCTTCCCAAATAAATGTTGCAGGTAATACCCTGTTTTTATTCTATTGTTGAAAGCTTTGTTCCACTCGGCACGATACATTTTTGTAGCTTGCTGATGTGTGATCCTGTCATTAAAAAACTGCAATAAAATTTCGGCAAGAATTTTGGATGCCCTTATTCCCATACTCATTCCATTGCCACATAATGGAGTAATTGAGCCTGCTGCATCACCCAATAAAAATATCTCATTTACGTCACTTTGCTTTTTATGAAATTGCACATTGCTGATCACCAATGGATGAGGGGATACAAATTCTGATTGAGTAAATATTTTTTTTAAGAAAGGATTCTGAAACAAAACTTTTTCCTCCATCCTTTTAATGTCATTATTGTTTTGTTGAAGGTTAACTGCATTGGTAAGATAACATAAACAGTACTTATTACCATCTACTTTCGATACCCCACAATAGCCATCTGTAAAGTTATGAAGTTCTATCCTGTTAGGTTTTAAATCTGTTTGAATATGATATTTTACACCAATAAAATTGTTTTTAGAACTTTCCTTTTTTAAATACCCGGGTTGTGATTGAATAAATAATGGTGCGTATTTTCCGTAACTTCCACAAACAATTTTTGCTTCATAAACACCTTGATTGGTTTGTATTATAGCATCCCTGTTATAGCAATATTCAACAGACTGCACTTTACAGTTTTGAATTACGGTCACATTTTTTTGAAGAGCAATATGGTATAAGTTATTATCAATAGTAAAACGACTTATACCAAATCCGCCCATATCTAATGGACTGTTCAGCATAAAACCATCTGCTGATGAAACCCCCAGTTCATTGATCACCGGCAGGTTCATCGTATCTAACGAAAGCCCTAAGGATACAAGGTAATTCCAACTCTCCATAGAAATATATTCACCACATACTTTATGAAAAGGATAGGTGTTTTTTTCAAAAAGGATAACACTGATATTATTTTGGACAAGTTTGATGGCCAGGCACAAGCCAGCCAAACCTCCACCGATAATGGCACAATCATATTTATTCCCGGTTGCCTGCATACACAATTACCTGGTGCCTGAATGCCCATTTATTTTTAATGGAATATTTTTTAACGTCAGCCAAAGACATAATATGTTCCCATTCCTTTTTTTTAAACCCCCTTGCCACCGAAAGAGGGGCATCGTTTTTTACAAGGTAAGACTTTGAAAATAATGCAGTGATCCACTTAATAAGATAATAAGCCAGCGCATTTCTTTCCAGATCATTAATAACGAGAGTGGCATTTCTTTCTTCGGCAAATTTTACCAGTTCAACCAATTGTTCTTCCTTTAGGTGATGACAAAACAGGCAGGCATGAATTATATCAATTATTGGCAGGTGATGATGCATGTTTTTATAATCATCGCAAATAAAATTTATAGCATTATCAGGCTTGTTGTTATGTGCATATTCAATACATACAGGCTTAATATCAATCCCATATAACTGCAGACTGTAATGTTTTAACCTGTTCCATTGTGCGATCCTTTTTAATGTATCTCCACCTCCGCAACCAATATCAACTAAAGTATAGGTGTTCCCCTTTTTAAGAATGTTTTTTAAGGCATCAAAACTTATTTTATAACCGCCAAGCAGGTGGTTAATAATATCAAGTTCTTTCAGGTTTTGATAAAGATATTTTGCAGGAATATTTTCCGAATCCAGGAGTTCAAGTTTTTCACTTCGCCTCCTAAACATATTGCAGGCGCAATGTTTCTATACTTAAGCCGGGGCCGAAACCGGCTGCAAAAATAGTCTGCCCCACCACAGCATTTGATGCGTTTTCTATCAGGTATTTTAATACAAACAAAATAGTTGGTGATGACATATTCCCGTAGTTCTTCAACACTTCATAAGAAGCATTAAAATGAGAAGTATCAAGTTGAAGAGCCGAAGCAAAATCATCAATTATTTTTTTACCCCCAGGGTGGATGGCCCAGTAATCTATTTCATTTTTATCAAGGTCTATGGCATTTAAAATCGGTTGTACTTTACCTTTTATCAGTTCAGAAACGTAAGAGCTTAAATTCATCATAAAGCCATTTTCGGACAACTGCCAGGCCATATCTTTATAACCTTCACCTGCAATCAAAGAATAAAAAGATCTCATCTTTAAACATAGCTTGTTGTTGATGATCTTTTTTTCTTCATTGCTGATAATAACAGCCGCAGCACCATCACTAAAAATGAGGTTCGATAAAATGTAATCGTCACTGTATTTTTTTTGAAAATGAATGGTGCATAATTCAACGCTTACAATTAATACATTCGCTTTTGGATTTGCCCTGCAGATCATATCTGCCTGCTTTAATGCCAGTATAGCCGCATTGCAACCCATAAAATTAACGCTGGTGCGGTTAATGGTTGGGTCTAGTCCCATATCCCTTATAAGGTCGATATCCAGGCCCGGGGCAAACATGCCTGTACACGTAACGGTAATAAGATGTGTAATATTCCGCTTTATAATGTCAATATCCTGTATTTTATTTACAGCCTTTAAACACAGTTTTAAAGCAGTCCTGTTATATACAGCCATTCTTGTGGAAAGGTTTGGTTCTGGTAACAACTCTTTATTCCTTGAGAAAAACTCAAATTCTTCCGGTGGCACACTAAAGTCCTTTACCACAGAATGCCTTGTATTGATCCCGCTCTTTTTTGAAACGATCCTTATCTTCCGTTTGTTATTCTCTTCATCCGTTGAATTGCAATAAAAGGATGTAATATCTTCCTGGCGATGCAGGTAGTCAGGAACGGCCGTTTCTATAGCTACTATATAACTCAATTAATGATGATTGATAAAGTACAAAACTACAAAACAACTGTTCATACACAAAGAGGCTATAAAGTTCATCCTCATGGTATTGGTAAAATTGGCATTGTTTTTATTCTTCAAAACAAGCCTGAGCCAATACAAGAAATAAATTATTATTGGTAAAAAGAAGCCTTGTATAATGTAAAATTGCTCAATTCTGTCAATGATATGAAAATGAACAAAATAAAATACGTTGCAAAAAAAGAACATAATGGCTGTAAAAATAAAGGTTCCTTTGTAACCCAATCGGTAACTCAGCGTTATTATACCGTCTTTCATATCCTGTTGGTGTTGGTATATTTGGGTAAGGGGATATGCCCCTGCAATTTGAAACGATGTACCCAGTAAAAGAAAAAGAAATACATTGCCTAAAACCGGAAAGGTATTGGTAATACCTACCGTTGACATAAAATAAGTAAAAGCCCCCTGGAAAATAGTGACCGTTAAAAACCCGGCAACAGCATATTTTTTTAACCTGATCTTTTTTGAACTATATGCCCTGGAAGCCAATATATATAAGCCAATACAACAGCTGAAAAAAGAACTTATCAGCCATGCGCTCAAAAGCAAAGCGGCTAAATCCATTAAAAAAGTAATGTAGAATAATGTCTCTGTTGGCTGAGGTGGTTTCTCTAAGCCACCAATACTTTCCTCGTCACTATCAATATAACTGTTATAGCCATTACTGGCAGGATATACCAATAAATGAATGATAAGGAATGAAACAAGAGCAGTAAATGTATTAATTGCATCTGCCTGGCTCAATGCAAACAAAAACAAAGGCATTAAAAAAAATGAAAAAGGAAAACGTAAGAGTTTAAAAGTGTCTTTCACTAATTGAAGTATAAGTTACAATAACTATTAAAAATCCGGTGTTTTACCCTGCCCAGTTCTCCCTGTCCAAACTTCTGTACTGAATAGCTTCGGCCAAATGTTGTGTGCCTATTTCATCACAACCATCAAGATCTGCAATGGTACGCGATACTTTTAAAATGCTGTCATAAGCACGGGCGCTTAAACCCAATCTTTCCATGGCCGTTTTTAATAACTGACGTCCGGCTTCATCAATTTTACAAATAGCTTGTATAGATTTTGCAGTCATTTGTGCATTGCAATAAACACCTTCTTTTTTTTCGAAACGTTTTTCCTGGATCTCCCGTGCTTTAACCACGCGCTCGCGTACAGATGAACTTTTTTCTGAGCATCTTTGTTTGGTTAGTTCACCAAAGGCAACAGGCGTAACTTCTACATGAATATCTATTCTGTCCAATAAAGGTCCTGATATTTTATTTAAATAACGTTGCACAACACCAGGTGCACAAACACAATCTTTTTCAGGATGATTATAATACCCACAAGGGCAAGGATTCATTGCCGCGATCAACATAAAGCTTGCCGGATATTCCACAGAAAATTTTGCGCGTGATACCATGATCTTTTTTTCTTCCAATGGTTGCCTCATCACTTCCAGAACAGTGCGTTTAAATTCAGGCAATTCATCTAAAAACAAAACACCATTATGTGCCAATGATATTTCGCCCGGTTGGGGTACACTGCCTCCACCGACCAGCGCTACATCACTTATAGTATGATGTGGTGATCGAAATGGACGTACAGTTATTAGTGAAGCATTCTTTCCCATCTTACCGGCCACACTATGTATCTTGGTTGTTTCAAGAGATTCCTGTAAAGTAATAGGAGGCAGGATAGTAGGCAATCTTTTGGCCAGCATGGTTTTACCTGCACCCGGTGGGCCAACCAGTATCGCATTATGACCACCCGCGGCTGCTATTTCCAACGCACGTTTAATATTTTCCTGTCCTTTTACATCATCAAAATCAAAATCGCTGTTGTTCAGTTTGGCAAAAAATTCTTCGCGTGTATTCACAACAATTCGTTTTGGAATATTTTCATCAATCAAAAAATCAATCACCTCTTTCAGGTTGCTTACCCCATACACTTCAAGGTCTGATACAATAGCTGCCTCGCGGGCATTCTGCAATGGCAATATAAATCCTTTAAAACCTTGTTTTTTAGCTTGTATCGCAATAGGTAAAGCGCCTTTAATTGGTTGTAACGTTCCATCTAAGCTAAGCTCACCCATGATGATATATTCACTTAATTTTTCCGTGAATATTTGTTCCGATCCTGCTAAAATTCCTATCGCTATGGTAAGGTCATAAGATGAACCTTCTTTCCTGATATCCGCAGGTGCCATATTGATCACAATACGTTTGCCCGGCATTTTATATCCTACATGTTTTAAAGCTGAGGTGATTCTTTGCTGGCTTTCTTTAACTGCATTATCAGGGAGACCTACATGGTAATATTTAAACCCCGTAGAAACATCAACCTCTACAGTTATTGTGGTAGCATTTACACCATATACAGCACTTCCGTATGTTTTTACCAGCACAGGCTTTTAGTTTAATTGAAGTGCAATTTAAGTATTAAAGTTTAATCTGTAAATCTGTACATTATATTTTTTGCCACAGATTGCAAGGATTTCCACGGATTAAATATTCTGATTTCTCTTTTAAATTATAAATGCCTTTATCGAATCAATTGCTTTTTTCAATCCTAAGGCCAACATCCATGATCATTGGCAATTTATTCATGCGCATGGCCTGCTCATATTTAAAAATATATTTACCCTTCTGCTTAAACCGCACATTCTTTTTAAATAATACCTGGTTGTCCCAGATATCACCTGAGCCATCACCAAGCCACTTTCCGCTGGCATCGGCTAAAATACACTCTATTGTATCACGCGAGGTTTGTCCATCAGGATAACGGGTATCTAAAAAGATGTAGATATTGCTGTATGGATAACCGCTCGCATTGCGCACATTGATATATACGTTATGAGGATTTGATGTGTCTTTTACATCAACAGTAAAAAGAACGGGTTGATTTTTATCCCATATATAATCTTTGATCTCTGTATTTTCCTCAAATACTCTTTTTGAATCACATGCCATTAACAAGGCAGCAAGGCTTAAGATCAAAGAAAAAAAAAATACCTGGTTCCTGGCCTTCATACTATTTAATATCAAAGAGGGCTTTTAATTCTGTCGCATCAGCAGGCTTCATTTTACCTGCCAATATCAGGCTTAATTCTCTCCTGCGTTGCGCGCCATTATAGCGTTCAATTTCTTCCTTTGTTTCAGGCACAAGCTGCGGTACACCAATCGGGTGGCCCACCTGGTCAACAGCCACAAAAGTGTATATGGCCTCATTACATTTTGTTTTTTCACCGCTGATATGATTCTCTACCCACACGTCAATAAACACTTCCATTGAAGTGCTGAATGCGCGCGAAACCTTTGCTTCAATTGTTACCACATCACCTAACTTAATTGCCTGGTTAAAGGCCACATTATTTACCGATGCTGTTACAACCACCCTACGGCAATGCCTGTGTGCAGCTATAGCACTTGTAATATCCATCCAGTGCAACAGGCGCCCTCCCATTAAATTTCCTAATGTGTTGGTATCATTTGGCAGTACAATTTCTGTGCTGATAGCATGTGTTTCTTTTGGTGTTTTGCTCTTAAGCATATTCAATTTTTCCGCAAAGATAACCTAAGGTTTAATATCTGTCCTTATAATTCTTGCTATTAAAATGGAAGCTTTTTTGCAAATAAAGAAGATTAATTAAATACGCTTAAGCAGTCAACTGCGGCTGCTTTTGCATATACTCCTCAGCCTTCTCCACCATTTCGCTTGAGCCTATAAATAAAGGCACGCGCTGGTGAATATCAGTAGGTTCAATTTCAAGGATCCTCCTGAAACCATCAGTGGCTTTTGACCCTGCTTGCTCAGCAATAAAAGCCAATGGATTACATTCGTATAACAAACGCAATTTCCCCTTTGGAGATTTATAAGTTGGTGGATAAATATAAATTCCGCCTTTGATCAGGTTCCTATGAAAATCGGCCACCAAAGAGCCAATATATCTTAAGGTATAAGGGCGGTTGGTAGGTTTATCCAAATCCTGGCAATATTTAATATACTCTTTAACCCCCGGTGGAAAATGAACAAAATTTCCCTGGTTAATGGAATAAATCTCTCCCCTTAATGGTGCCTGCATATTAGGGTGCGAAAGACAAAATTCTCCTATGGAAGGGTCAAGTGTAAAACCATTTACACCGCGGCCGGTAGTATATACCAGCATAGTTGACGAACCATAAATAATATAACCTGCTGCCACCTGTTCGGTACCTTTTTGCAGGAAGTCTTCAATGCTACCAGGTCCGCCATGTGGCGAACGTCTGCGGTAAATGGAAAATATAGTGCCTATCGAAACATTCACATCAATATTTGAGGACCCGTCCAATGGATCCATGCAAACAACATACTTTGCATTGGTTGAAACCTTATTGATAATAGGAATAAATTCATCATTTTCTTCGGAAGCTATCGCACAACATTCACCACCTGAAGCTAATGCAGCAATAAATTGTTCATTGGCAAATACATCTAATTTTTTTTGGCTTTCTCCCTGTACATTCACTTCACCCATTTCGCCAAGAATATCATCCACCAATCCGGCTTTATTTACTTCGCGATTCACAATTTTAGCTGCTATCCCAATGTCTCTTAATAACCGGGAAAGTTCCCCTTTGGAATAAGGAAATTCCGACTGTCGTTCAATAATAAACTGACCTAAAGTAGTCACCATCTTTTTCATCTCCATACTTTGTAGCAATTAAGATTTGTCGCGAATATCGTAAATTAATTTTATTCAAGCGGCATAAGTGTTTGGTTAGTAGCCTATCAGTTTGCCACAGATTTCGCAGATTCTCACAGATCGACTTTACTTCATAGTTTGTGCCGCGTTTGGCGGTCTGGATTAAATGTATTTCTAAAATCTGCGTAAATTTGTGCTCAGCCCAGGATGTGGCTAAAAATTTGAAACTGAGACAGTACTGTTTACTTCATGCTTTTATTTTGCCCGCTCATATATTTAATGAAAGATGTGGGAAATTTTCATCAATTGCATAAACGGATTCTGATTATATTCGCGGTGTGGAAAATAAGGTGTCCGGGTATATAAGTGAAATGCTGCAGCGCTACGATTGTGTTATAATTCCTTCATTCGGGGGTTTTGTGGCCAATTACCAAGGGGCAAAGATCCATCCTACGCAACATATTTTCCAACCGCCCTGTAAAAATATCGCCTTTAATAAAAACCTCGTAAGTAATGACGGCTTGCTGGCCAACGAACTTGTTGTGGCAATGGATGTTACATACCACGAGGCGCTGCAAATAATCGATCGTTTTGTTTTCGACCTGAATAACCGGTTGAGTGACGGGCATAAAGTGGATATTCCACAAGTGGGCTCATTAAAACTGGATGTGGAAAAAAATATCCAGTTTGTTCCTTCGGGTACGGTCAATTATCTTCATGAATCTTATGGGTTGTTCAACTTCCAATCCTCAGCTATTCAACGCAGTGGTTACAATGTACCTTTCGAAATTAAATTTAAGGACAGACCGTCAGTAAAACCGAAAAAGAGATCAGCAAAAATAAAATACCTGGTTCCTGCAGCTATTTTACCTTTAGCAGCGGCAGTTTTATTACTATTGCCTGTCGGGCAGCATTTTAAGAACAATATTGCCACCCAGGTTTCCGGTTATTTTAGTGGAAAACCTTTAGCAGTATCTGTTTACAAAAACAATTCGCACAATTTTGATCTACATTCAAGCATTGCTTCTGAAATAATAATGCCTGATGTTGTTCCGGCTCCTTCAAATGCTGTTGCAGAAACCGCGTCTGTAGCTGTTAATGAAGTCAAAATTACAAATGATAAGGTGGCTGATTATGCAATTATAACAGGCTGCTTTGCTTTGCGCGAAAATGCTGAAAAGCAGGTACAACAATTAGCTGAAAAAAATATCAGTGCATCCATCATTGGGCAATCAAAAACAGGTCTTTACCGTGTAAGTGCCGGAAATTTTAATGATGCGAATGAAGCAAACAACGCACTTCAGCAGGTTAAAAATACCCAACCCGAGGCCTGGTTGTTGAAAAACTGATCCAATGAATTGGTTTGATCAATAAACAAGTTGGGGAAACTACTGCCTCGATTTTAACTCATCCCTTATTCTCGAAGCCTTCTCATAATCCTCTTCCTCAAGGGCTGTCTTAAGCTGATTTTCCAATTCTTCAGTATTGATCTGGCTAAAATCGCTTTTAGTTTTTAATGTTGGGGGAACTTCTGTTTCCTGGAGTTCGGCTGTGGCACCTTCCAGTTTGGTGGCATCATCATTCAATAAAATGCCGTAGGAAGATAATATAGAATCGTAAGTATAAATGGGACAACCGAAACGTAATGCTATGGCTATGGCATCAGAAGTGCGTGCATCGATCTCTGTTGTTTGCTGCACATTATTAGCGATCATTTTAGCATAAAAAATACCTTCCACTATCTTATAGATCACCACTTCTGTTACCAAAATATTAAAATTTTCGGCAAATGTCTTAAGCAGATCGTGGGTCAATGGCCGGCTTGGGGTCATTTTTTCGAGTTCAATGGCTATGGCCTGCGCCTCGTAACCACCTATAATTATCGGAAGCCTCCTTTTCCCGTTTGCCTCCCCCAGTACCAATGCATACGCCCCACTCTGTGTTTGACTATAGGACAGCGCAACAATTTCTAATTTGATCTTCTTCACTTATATATGCTTTCCAGAAATAAAAATCCAACCCTACGGTAAATAGGATTGGATAAAATTAATTAATTTTCAGATATTAATTATGCGATGCCTTAAACTTTTTAACGGCCTCAATCAATTTTGGCACAACTTCAAAAGCATCACCAACAATGCCATAATCAGCAGCTTTAAAGAAAGGCGCTTCAGGGTCTTTGTTAATAACTACAATTGTTTTACTTCCGTTTACCCCGGCCAAATGCTGTATCGCACCTGAAATACCAATGGCAATATATAAATTAGGACGTATAGCAATACCTGTTTGGCCCACATGCTCATGATGGGGCCTCCAGCCAATATCAGACACCGGGCGCGAACATGCAGTAGCAGCTCCCAGTTCTTTAGCCAATTCTTCCACCATGCCCCAATTCTCCGGCCCTTTCATACCACGGCCTGCAGACACCACAAGATCAGCTTCCGGCAACGACAATTCGTTGCTTTCAACTTTTACTTCCTTCACTTTAATTCGCGAAGAAGTATTTGTGGTAGGCTCCATATTGGTTGCTCCTACCGGGCTTCCTTCCGTTTTTACAGGAAAAGTATTTGGTAAAAGCGAGATCACTTTTTTATCAGATAATATATCGTAAGTGGCAACTGCCTTACCTGAAAATACATTTTTCTTTACAGAGAATTTACCTCCATCTGTATTCGGGTAGTCGACAGCACCCGGTACATACCCGGCTTTTAAACGAGCAGCCAGCCTTGGGGCAACAGCTTTTGCCGTAAGGTCGTGCGAAAATATTACCACGCTGCTGTTTTCAGCCTGTGCGGCCTCATTAATTAAATTAGTCAATACCTGCGCATCAGTATTTACAAATGCTTTATTGGTCACCTGAATCACTTTGGTGGCACCTGCTTTGCCCAGGTCATCCAATGAGCCACCTTCTGCATTCACTATCAAAGCCGTGGCAGTAGTGCCTGTTTGAGCCGCTATTTTTGCGCCATAGTTAACCGCTTCAAGCGAAGCCTTTTTAATTTTTCCTTTTGAAATTTCGGTATATATAAGTACTGACATGTTTAAATTTTTAAAGTGAAGGATTAAATTACTTTGGCTTCAGTATGTAACATTTCAATTAACGATCCTGCATTTTCTGCGTCTATCATTTTTACTGCTGTGCGTCCCTGTGCAAGCGTGTAAGATGCCACTTGTGTAAGCTTATCAGCCGCAGCCGCAGGCACTACATTTAAAGCCTTTGTGCGGGCCGCCATAATACCACGCATATTAGGGATACGTGCCTCGGCCATCCCTTTTGCAGCGCTTATCACCAAAGGAGTTTCACATTCAACCACGGCAGTACCGCCATCAATATCATATTCAACTGTGGCCATATTACCTGCCATATCTAATTTGGTAGCCATTGAAATATATGGCATATCCAGCATTTCGGCCAACATACCACCCAACGCGGAACCATTGTAATTAATGGTTTCCTTACCGGCCATGATCAGATCAAAATTATTGGACTTTGCATAAGCAGCAATTTGAGCCGCCACAAAATAAGTATCAGTAGGTTCAGCATCAATTCTTACCCCATCATCAGCACCAATGGCAAAAGCCTTGCGGATAATGGCTTCCATATCTGTGCCGCCCACGCTGATTGTCGTAACATTGCCACCCAAAGTTTCCTTTAATTCAAGTGCGCGCACCAGGGCATACCATTCATCGTAAGGATTTACAATATAAGTTACCCCATTCTCATCAAATGCGCTGTTATTATCCTTAAAAGCAATTTTGGCCGTAGTATCCGGGGCCTTGCTTATGCATACTAATATTTTCATACCGTTAATTTTGGAATATTTCGACTGCGAATTTATACAAATGTTAGATATGATTTGTTTTTGGAATTGAAATAAACGGGCAAGTAAAGCAGAATGGGAAAGATCGAAAAGATTTAAAAGAAATTCTGGTAAGAAATTTTAATCGCAATGCAAAATTTGTTGCTAACAAAATATCTTGTTTTCTCTACAAAATTAGTAACAAATACTTGTTAGTACCTGGATTTATACGATGAAAAAATAATAATTTATAGCGGTGATGTGCTTTACGAAGTGATGTTAAAAACTTCAGAATATTGTTAATCGTTTCAATTTCTATTACACCAATTGTCGTCTATCTTTGCCTTAACAAAATGAAATGATTTTCAGCTTGTTATGTTCTTTGTTTAAAAATTAAAAAAGCCACTCAGAAAGAGTAGCTTTAATATATTTGGGTTAGTCGGCCCAACCGCTGTAGTTTAATTGGATAGAACAACTAATCTAATAGTTAAGTAAAGGTTCAAATCCTTTCAGCGGGTGTAACTAAAAGAGGGAAAGCAAAAATTTGTTTTCCCTTTTTTGTTGAAACAAAAGTAATTGAATTTTAAAGGTTTTCTTTTTAGTTTTTTGACAAATTATAAACAACCTTACTACGACTTAATTGTAGAGCAAAATGCCCTTATTTAGAATCACTCTATTATAACCTCCATGACATTTTAATGACAAACAAGGCGATGCCCGTGGCGAAATTTGTAAAGCAAAAGAAAAGATGTGGATCGCTTAAAGATAATCGCTTTTACCCATAAAAATACCCCTGTAGATAAAATAGGGCAATTTCATCTGAATGATGAAGAAATTGCTAACCGGTTAACTCATCTTAAAAATAGTTGCGACCTTCACGAACTGATGTACCTGTCCACCTGTAACAGGGTGGAGTTTTTATTTACTAATCAGCAACTGATTGATAAAGAATTTTTAAAACAGTTTTTTACTGCATTTGCACCTCATTTCAATAATGAAGAAATTAACCATGCTGTTCAGGATGCTTTGGTTTTTAAAGGTTCGGCAGCTATCCGTCATTTGTTCGAGGTAAGTTCATCAATGGATTCGTTGGTGGTGGGTGAACGTGAGATCATTACCCAGGTACGCAATGCCTATGATAAATGCAATGCACTTGGCTTAACAGGAGATACAACCAGGTTAGCCGTAAAATTTGCTGTAACCACGGCCAAAGAGGTTTATACCAAAACAGAAATTGCCAATAAACCTGTTTCCATTGTTTCACTGGCGTACCGTAAACTGATTGAAGCAGGAATAAAACCTGACGCACGTTTTATTATCATTGGTGCCGGGCAAACCAATACTTTAATGGCCAAGTTTTTAGTAAAACATAAGTTTGGTAATTTTTCTGTGTTCAATCGCACATTAACTAATGCTGAGGTTTTAGCAAAGGAATTGAATGGCGAAGCGCATGGATTGAATGAACTGAAAACCTACCAAAAAGGTTTTGATGTATTGATCACTTGTACCGCTTCAAATGAGTATATTGTTGACAATAGTATTTACAACTCATTATTGAATGGCGATAAAAACCAGAAGATAGTGATAGATCTTTCCATTCCAAATGATATCGATCCTGAGGTAATTCAAAATAATGCTATCAAACTGATAGATATTAAATACCTGCAGGAAGTGGCGAATGAGAACTTACTTGCACGAAAAAAAGAATTGCATCTCTGTGATAGGATCATTGAAGATAAACTTGCAGAATATAAAGCCGCCTTTAAATTAAGACAAGTAGAATTGGCCATGCAGGAAGTGCCTGAAAAAGTAAAGGAGATAAGGGCCAACGCCATTGAGAATGTTTTTGCCAGGGACATTGAAAATATGGATATCCAATCCAAAGAAGTGCTTGATAAAATCCTGAATTACGTAGAGAAAAAATATATAAGCGTGCCTATGAAAATGGCTAAGGAGATCATTATAGATAAGATCGCGTAAGTTTAACGCAAAGGTCGATAAGGTCTTCGCAAAGGCCGCAAACAATAAAATAAGTTCCCATTCAAATTAACATCACTTTGCAAACTTTGCGTAATTTTTTCTTTGCGTACTTTGCGTGAAATAATACCAACCCGTTTTTAAATATAGATGAAACAACCCATTATCATTGGTTCCCGCGGAAGCGACCTGGCTTTATGGCAAGCCAATCATGTGAAAGATAAACTGGCTTCAGCAGGGATACCATCCGAAATAAAGATTATTAAAACACAAGGTGATAAGATACAGGACCTTAGCTTTGATAAACTAGAAGGAAAAGGCTTTTTTACCAAAGAAATTGAAGATGCTTTATTGGCCAATGAAATAGATCTTGCAGTGCATTCGCATAAAGACCTGCCAACTACTTCACCGCAAGGATTAATGATAGCAGCGGTTTCTGAAAGGGAAGACCCTTCAGAATTATTATTGATACGCAAAGAAAATGTAGATACAAAACTTCCTTTGAATCTAAGGAAGAATGCACTTGTAGGGACTTCATCAGCACGCAGAAAATCACAATTGATCGCTTATAGGAATGATCTTAAAATTACCGACCTGCGTGGCAATGTGCCCACACGTATTGAGAAATTAAGAAGAGGAGATTATGATGCCATTATGTTGGCTGCGGCAGGTGTAGAAAGATTAAAAATAGACCTTGATGAATTTATTGTGGAGAAATTATCTCCCAAAGAATTTATTCCTGCACCGGCACAAGGCGTATTGGCCTTGCAGATTCGGGAAGATGATAAAACCTTATTTGAAGCTTTACAATTCTTTAATCAAACGCAGGTAGCTGAAGCAATAAGTGTGGAACGGAAAGTATTGAATTTATTTGATGGTGGGTGCCAATTACCCTTAGGTGTGTATTGCGAAAAAGGTTTGAATGAAGAAGATGTACCTGTGTGGAATGTATGGGTGGCAAGAGCTGTAAAAGCTGATGCTGCACCAATTTATACTTTATACCAAACAGAAAAAACAGAAGGTGTTGCAGAAAATATTGTAAAGCAAATCAAAGACATAAAACCCTGCAGCGTTTTTATTACGAGAAACTTATTTGACAACAGCCCTTTTTACCAATCGCTGAAAGCCAATGGATTTGAGCCTTCCGGTCATTCACTAATAGAATTCAAATTAATTCCTTTCAAAACTTTACCTGCAACAGATTGGATATTTTTCAGCAGCAAACATGCGGTGACTTATTTCTTTAAACAAAAGCCAAACATCACCAACCAGAAATTTGGTGTGATAGGAAAAGGCACTGCTGATGCTTTACGTCAATATGGGTCAAGAGCAGATTTTATAGGCCAATCAACTGATACGAAAATTACAGGTAAACAATTTGCTGCTAAAGTGGGAAGCCAGGCAACAGTACTTTTTCCACAAGCCAAGGAGAGTATGAGAAGTATTCAGAAACAGTTCAACAAACCCATTCAAACTATTGATCTGAACGTATATCAAACCATTAAACAAACTGACCTGCCAATACCCTATTCAGACACTATTTTATTTACCAGCCCAAGTAACGTACAGGCTTATTTTGAAAGCGGGCACACCATTAAACCCGAACAAAAAGTAATTGCCATGGGGGGTACTACGGCATCGGAAATAAAAAAACTGGCTAAAGTAAAAGTATCATTACCTGTGTCATTTAATGATCTTGGATTGTTGCAGGCAGTGTATGGATTGAGCAATATTTAGTAATGCGGCCATATTATCTGGCTGTATCAACTTTCATTAAATTTGTAATAATTTCAAATTTATTTTCGGGAAATCTTTCTTTGAAATAGTCAGTACTTTCTTCATTTTCGGTTATCTGAACTGGGATTCTATCTCCATCCTTTACAGATTCTAGAATAGATACTCCAATGGGGTCAATTGATCCTTCGATCGTAGTGTTGGCTTTTCTCATATCTTTCGAACCTGGTTTCCATTTGAAATAAATATCACCCAAATAATATACCTTATACCTTGTTTCAAGCTTTACTGTTAAGTACTTTTTATCAAAATTTATATAATATCCAGGCCCTCCTTCAAATTCAATTAAAGCAATGTGGTTGGTGCCCATTGGTAATTCCAGATAAAAATAGCCGCGTTGATCCAATTTCGTAACATAGTCTTTGATAACTCTCCCATTAAAGTGAATTGTCATTTTAGAATTGGCATTGGGTATGTCAAAGTCAAACTTCATTCTGCCAAATGCCATCATGTGGTTAGCCCTGTCGGTTGAAATATTTTTATGTGTACTAAAACTTGTAAACAGGAAAAACAAAACAATATATTTTATTGCTGTCATAAATGCCAATTCTTTCTTGAGGTTAATTTTTGATCTTAACAAATGTATATTGTTTTGATTCATATGAAGGTCCCCGAAAATCATATTTACCTCACCATCCTCATTATCTTTTCTTTAATACTATCTGTATAAAGTATGGGTGCTGCAATATGCGGCCCTTTAATTTCATAAAACTCTTTTGGCTGGTTGGCATTATCATAAATCCTTTTTCCAAGTTTAATGGCTATAGTTTGATCTTCTGAACTATGAATAACCAACAAAGGTTTTTTATAAGATTTTATTATCTCTTTAGCTGCGTAAACTTCTTTTATCAATGGCCTTGCAATACCTGCGGTCATTTCAACAGCAACATCCTTATGCGATGAAAAAGCACCTTCAATCACCAATGCATCCAATTTGTTTTGATTTTGAGCTGCTATCACTGCTGCAAGGTGCCCACCCAGGGATTGTCCATAAACAATTAATTTACCATTACTGAAAGATGGAATTGTTTTTACAAAATCCAGCGCTGAATTGGCATCCTGCAATACATTTTTTCGAGTCGGTTTACCATCAGAAAAACCATAACCACTATAATCAAATACAAACACCTGGAATCCTTTTTCTACCAAAGGAACAAGGCCCATAAAATGCGTTGGGATACAGCCACCATTACCATGTAAAAATAAAATATTCGCAATAGGCTTTTGGTCCCTTGGTTTCAATAACCATCCATTCAACTTATTCCCACTGATACTTTTAAAATTATAGCTTTCAATGATATAGTTCAATTCCTTTAATTCACCTGCTGGCGTTTTAAAAGTGGGCTGGTGGTTTTCATCAAGAAATACGTAGGTTGAATCTTTGGTATCCCTGTTATACATCTTCATGCGTTTAACGGTAGCAGGGATTTTTGTGGGCGCATAAAACTGTTCGTTGAATACACAGCTGCTTAGAATAACCACCAACCCAAATAATAATATTTTTATCCCGAATGAATACATATCCCAATGTTGGAAAGACTACAAAGTAATACCTTTCATTTAAAGATTAAAATATCCGCATTAATAAATCATTCTTTGATAAACCTACTTACTAAATGACGCTTTTCTGAATTACTTTCAATAAAGAAAAAGCCAACCACCAAACCGCTAATATTTATAATATTAGTTTCGGTAGAAATCTTATAAACCACATCGCCTAAAATATTTTTGATAGTAAAATCAGTAGGCTGTTTCAATCCTGAAATAATAATTGTTTCAGACGCAGGATTGGGATAGATTTTTATTTCCTCTTCAACATTTTCAATTTGGTGAATGGCAGTTGAACTCAAACAAAATGTATTAAATAAGGAGTAACCGAAACCTTGGGTAAGTATGGTATTGAATTGTATAAGGGAATCGGAATTTGATAATATTGTTGGTGAAGCCGAAATATTAATGATACTATCAGTATAAGTAATCGGAGTTGCTCCACACCAGTTATTCCCATCGCTATCCGTTTTTAAGAGGAAAAATGTGTTGGAAGGAAGCTGGCTAGGGTAGTAACCGGATACTAGGTAACTCCCGTCCGTATATTGACTGATATTATTTCCTTTTCCCCCGGACCCCCATACAGTTGCCGAATCGTTACCGTATTCCTTTGCCATTGAAAAATTGCCTGAACTGTCCGTTAGCATTAATAATACGCCCGCTATACCCTGGCCTAAAATTGCAAGCCCTCCATTATTTGTTCTGCATGAGGAAACAATATATTCGTGGTTGGAGTGGGTAAATACCTTTGACCATAAAAGATTTCCGTAACCATCGGTTCTAAAAAGACAGATTCCCGAACGATTAGCAGAAACTATGTAATCTCCGTTGTCTAATTGAACCACGTTGGAAGCTGAATAAGGTAGAAAGGAGGAGAATTTCTGTGCCCAAACATAATTCCCGATACTATCGGTTTTAAATAAAAGTAATGCTGCTGCTCCGGAGGCAGAGGAAATAATAAAGCCACCATCATCAGTTTCATTAACTGAGTTAAGTTCTAAATTAGTAGAATTAGAAAAATCTTTTGACCACATCAAATGACCATAATTATTAATTTTAATCAGGAAAATAGACTCATTGTAATTTGGAAAACTGTGATATCCTGCAATAAGATAACTGCTATCTTTTGTTTCAACAATTTGAATTAAATGATTATTCCATACGTTATGACCAAACCCTTTTGTCCAGGTTAAATTGCCAAAAGAATCTAGTTTTAACATTACTAAAGAAAATTGACCAATTGTATTCAATGAATCATGAATTGACCCAACGGCATAATACTCTCCATCATAACTTTGCCCGCATAATGCCCAGTCAGCATAAGATGAATCCCTGTAGAATTGCCTGGTCCATAAAGTATCCCCGTTATCATCTGCCTTTAATATTACCCTGCTTGAGACAGATATATATCCTCCATCAGTTGTTGGGCTTGCAGATAGATTATTAGTACTTGCATTTTGAGCGAATGTGGATTGAGCAAAAGTCATATTTTTATTGCATAGCATCAGGTTTGTAAAAACGACAAAGAGTTTAAGTTTTTTCATACTGAGGTGTTTTTGTTTTTAATAATAAAAGTTAGGATCAATTTGTTTATAAGACCCAAATAATTATTAAAACGTTGCCCCTGTCCGAAAAATTTAAAAGATCTGCCGGGTAATATTCTATTTTTACCTCTTGATTGAAGTAATGAGATAAAACATTGACAGCCCAAACCAACGAGTCTGTATATTTCCCTGCCTTGGATGCCACAAGGTTCATGGCATTTATTCCGGTATTTCTTACCCATTGTTTTATTATTGATAGAACAACATTAATTCAACACCCGGGATGGGAAAACATTACTTCTTTTTTAAATAAAGGTGTTTTGGGACTGGATTATTTTTTTGTGCTTTCAGCTTTTCTTATTACATACCTGATGTTGTATGAATTTCAGCAAAAAAGGAAAATTAACCTGGTAGCTTTTTTTATCAGGCGTTGTCTCCGCATCTGGCCTCTTTATTTTGTTTTTGTTGGCTTGGGATTTGCCTTTTGTTATTTAAAATTGAGTCACGCACCGTTACCACCTCTTTTTTACTTCGTAAGTTTCACCTTGAATTTTTATATTGTTCAAAACGGATTTGATTTCCTCTTCTTCCTTGTTTTTTTATGGAGCATTTCTGTAGAAGAACAGTTTTATATTGTTGTTGGGTTATTGTTTAAACTATTGAGCAAATTCAATTTTTTAAAATATTGCACCATGATAACAGGTTTATTGTTAATAGCCATATCAATAGTTTTCAGATATTCGAATGTTGATGGTACTTTAAATTTATATTTTAATACACTCTCCGTTACGGGAAATTTTGGAGTAGGTATAATACTGGCCCATTGTGCTTTTTACTATCCCCGTTTTGTATTGTTTTTTGAACGGCTAAAAAAACCATCGATCATTCTTTTTAATTTAGTGTTTTTTCTGGTTATCTTTTTTTATCTGAACCTTTTTAATAAAGGTGTATCAATGATTTTTGAAAGGTTAATATTTTCTCTATTCTTTGCTGTTATTGTAGCCCTGCATTGTTTCTCAAACCATACACTTTTCAATTTCAGGCAACGTGGAAAGCTGGATGAATTGGGTAAGATTTCTCTGGGGTTATATTTTTTTCACGGATTGGTAATAGCCATTTTTAGTTATTTTATAGCAAAAGAAGGTATTCATCTTAATGCAATATCTACTTTTGTGATCATACCGCTACTGATGTTCGTCATTACAATTATATCTGCATCATTAAGTTACAAATGGTTCGAAAAACCAATGCTCGCTTTTAAATCCAAATTTTATTCTTAACCATGATCAAAAAACATATTCCAAATACACTCACTTGCCTAAATTTATTTTGTGGTTGCCTGGCAATTATTGCGGTGTTTCACAAAGCATTTGAATTAACAGCAATATTAGTTGGGATGGCTTTGATATTTGATTTTTTTGACGGTATGGTTGCACGTTTATTAAAGGTGAATTCAGAGATCGGTAAGCAGCTTGATTCTTTGGCCGATATGGTTACCTTTGGTGTAGTGCCGGGCTTTGTAATGTATCAACTCATCATTTTTGCCATAGGAAGTGATTTACACGCACCCTCAAAAAACAGTGCGATATGGTACCTTGCTTATACGGCCTTTATTGTTACTGTATTTTCCGCATTGCGACTGGCTAAATTTAATATTGATACCAGGCAATCTGATTCATTTATTGGATTGCCCACACCTGCAAATACAATGCTGATAGTTTCTTTGCCATTGATCATTATCAGGAGTAATATTGACTTTGCAATTAACTGGCTGATGAATCCTGTAGTATTGGTAACAATATGTTTTGTTCAGAGTTTTTTATTAGTGGCAGAATTGCCATTGATCGCATTAAAATTTAAACATTTTAAATGGAAGGATAATGAATTGAGATATATACTCATTATAGGCTCAATAGTATGCCTTGCCACATTAAAATACATTGCAATACCGGCAATAATTATTTTATACTTAATTTTGTCCCTCATTCAAAATAACAGGAAACCCGTTTAACTCAACATGAAATTTAAAGCAGAAATAGACATTATGCCTTTAAAGGCTTTATTAGATCCACAGGGTAAAGCAGTGACAGGAAGCATGAAAAATCTTCACCTGGGCGAAATAACAAATGTTAGAATAGGTAAACATATCAGTCTTGAAGTGGAAGCAGCCAGTAAAGAAGTTGCCTCAGGTAAAGTGGACGAAGCCTGCAAAAAACTACTTGCCAACCAGATCATGGAAAGCTACGAGTTCACTATAAGTGAATTATAACAACTAATTCTAACTTAGTTTTACGCAAAAGTTAATTATTAACCTTTGCTTGTTTAAATCATTCTTAAAATTTACTATTGCCGTGTAATAAATAATCCATGCTTTATTTATTTTCGTAATTATAAATTAAACACGGCAACCATGAATAATTTTATAGTTGAAATTTTTTTACCTAAGATCCAGGACGATCATTTTTTTAAACTTATTCCGGCACACAGAAAAATGGTTGATGAACTTATTGATAATGGCGTTATCAGCAGTTACTGCGTGAACAACAGCAGAACCAAGGTCTGGATCATTTTTAACTGTGAAAATGAAACCGTGGTGAAAAATTACTTGAGAAAATTACCCATCTACAACAAAGTAAACTGCGAAATTCATGACCTGCTTATTGCGGATGGCGAGGTTTTTCGTTTCCCGAAATTGAACCTTAATTAAAGCCCGGGTTATTCCTTAGTTTGATCACAAGGTGTCATTTTTATTATGACACAAAACTGACTTTTCAGAAAACACATTTTTTCATATTTGTTCAGAACAGTTAATTGATATGAAAAAGATATTACTCCCCGTTTTTATTGTGCTGCAATTCTTAAATACAAAAGCGCAGCAATCTCCTGAAAAACATTTAAAAAATTTGATCCAGCTTACTTATGGCGGTGATAATGCCGAGGCCTATTTCAGCTTCGATAATAAAAACCTGAGCTTTCAATCAAACAATCCTAAATGGAATTTGCAGTGCGATCAGATATTTAATCTCGACATTGCAAAAGCTAAAACAGATACTACATATAAACCGCCTTTACTGAGTACAGGGCAAGGCAGAACAACCTGTTCTTATTTTTTAAAAGATGGTCAGCATATTTTATATGCAAGTACGCACCTTTCAGGAAAGGATTGTCCGCCTGCACCTGCACCACGGGCAGATCACAAGTATTTATGGGCTGTTTATGGGTCGTTTGATATTTTTATTACGGGTCGTGATGGAAAGATAACAAAACAATTGACCAATACAGATGGCTATGATGCAGAAGCTACCGTTTCGCGTGATGGAAAAAAAATAGTGTTTACTTCCATGCGCAGTGGCGATCTTGAGTTATGGACAATGGATATTGATGGTAAAAATCAACAGCAGGTTACCAAAGGTATAGGCTATGATGGGGGTGCATTTTTTTCACCGGATGGAAAACACCTTGTTTTCAGGGCTTCGCGACCAACTTCTGACGAAGAAATAAAAGAATATAAAGATTTTTTATCACAAGGATTGGTTGCGCCCACCAATATGGAAATATACACCTGTAATATTGACGGCTCTGATCTTAAACAGGTAACCCACCTTGGCAAGGCCAACTGGGCACCTTTCTATCATCCATCGGGAAATAAAATTATTTTTTCATCAAACCACCATTCACAAAAAGGATATGATTTTCAGTTATACATGATCAATACCGATGGTACAGGTCTGGAGGCAATTACCGGGGAAAGTAAATTTAATGCTTTTCCTATGTTTAGTTATGATGGAAAAAAACTGGTATTTTCGTCCAACAGAAACAATCACGGCACACGGGATACAAATTTATTTATTGCCGATTGGGTTGATTAACTTTGAATCATAATTATGGAAATCCAATTTCTTTTAAAAAAAAAGATTCTCATTGTAGTTGCGTTATTAACAGCATATTGCTGGGATGTTTTTGCCCAGGAAATAAATAGTGCTGAACTGAAAAAACATATCACATTCCTTGCTTCAGATGATTTAAAAGGGCGTGGTACAAGTTCTGATAATGAATTAAAAGCAGCAAAATACATTGCAGACTTTCCAGCACATTGGGATCCTAAGCTTAGAATTCCACGTGGACAAGTTGTCGCG
>JADMIO010817139.1_pt1 | contig 55411 bp, 49 predicted proteins | sample 8958161 | NCBI WGS metagenome assembly JADMIO01 (sample SAMN16585339, study PRJNA669376) | soil metagenome | isolation source: Crop rotation soil | place: USA: Cullars Rotation, Alabama | collected 2011
CTTTCCCGGGAGACGGGTCGCCGTCGTTCCCGCCTGGCCCGTGCTCGTGGCCGGCGTGGCCCCCGGAGGACCCGCGCGCCGTGGCAGGTGCGTTGACGGTGCCGGTGACGTGGACGGTGAGGACCATGCCCATCTGCTTGTGGCCGATGACCGAGCACCAGCCGTCGAGGTCGCGGCCGACCACTCCGACCTCGATGCGTGCGGTTTGGCCGGGGGAGAGTCGGCCGCTGTTGGCGCCGGTGTCGAGGACGAGGTCGTGCACGTCCTCGTCGTCGGTGTTGGTGAGCACGATCACCAGTCGGTTGCCGGCCGGCACCGAGATGGTGGCCGGGGTGAACCGCATGTCGTGCGCCTCGACCTCGACGGTGCTGGTCTCGCCGGTTGCGGTGACACCGGCCGCGGCCGAGGCGGTGTTGCCGGCGCCGATGGCGGCCGGGTCGACTGCGACGCCCGCGGCCACCGCCATGACCACGAGGGCGAGTCCGGTCGCGGCGAGGCCGGAGATCTGGCCAGCAGGCCGACCGTGCGGAACTCCCGGGCGTTCTCGGGCGCTCGTCGGGTGCGCCTTCGCGGAACGAGAGGCCCGCACCGCGAGAAGCAGCAACGGCAGCGTGGAGGCGAGGGCGACCAGGACGAGGATCGAGGCGAGCACCCGGACGGTGCTGGGCACCGGCAGTGCGCACAGCAGCAGGCCGGCGTTGGTCACCACCAGCCGCAGCGGTGCGCCGCGGTCCAGGACCGCGTTCGCCGCCCGGACCGGCGTCGGCCCTCCACCGAGGGCGACCGGGACCAGGTACGACAAGGCGCCGAGGAGCACCTGGGCAGCGAAGCCCGCGGCCAGGAACGGCGTCAGCCAGCCGAACACCTCATGGACACGAGGCCAGGAGGACGCGGCGCCGATGCCCGCACCGAGGGTGACCAGGGTGACGACCAGCCAGGTCAGCCCGGCCAGGACCGACCAGGCCGGGAACTCGGTGGGCGGTTTGCGACGCAGCGCGTCGAAAGACGCTGGGGCGGTGAGCAGCAGCCCGCTCACGTATCCGGCGATCCCGATCGCGGCGAGTGGACGCAGGCCCGCGGACGCGCCGCCCGCGGTCACCAGCACCGAGCAGACCAGCACCGGGAGCGCCCGGGCCGCGGCTCGCTCGGCGCCCGCGGCGATCCGGGTGCGCAGCATGGTCGGCCACAGGGTGACCAGCGTGCCGACCACGGTGAGACCGACCCAGCCGAGCAGGTTCACCGCCGCGTGCGCGACGACCAGACGGGTGTGCCAGGGATCGGCGAGGCCGCGGGCGAGCGCGGTGCCCAGGCCGGCGCCGACGGGCAGGAAGCAGGCTGCGGCCACGTAGTAGCGCACCGAGGGTCCGAACCGGGCCGGCAGGGCCGCACGCAGCTGACGCAGGATCGTCCAGCCGTGCCACAGGACCGCGGAGCCGACCGCGGTCGCGCCGAGCAGAGTCAGGGGCCACACATCGGAGGGGACGGCGATCACCACGAGGATGACGCCACCGTTGAGCAGCAACAGCCGCCGGTTCTGGCCGCGGCGGTCCTCCTCGGCCGAATGCAGCAGCGCGTCGGTGAAGTACCGGCTCCAGACCAGGATGGCGTGGCTGACCGCCCCGAGCATGAGCAGATGGATCATCAGCCAGCGTGGCGCCGGTACGAACGGATGCACGAGTGCGACCACGACCGTGGCCGCCAACCAGACCAGCACCGGCAGGTCGCGCAGCGGCCAGAAGCCACGACTGCCCTGCCCGCTCACGGCCTGCTCGTGACGGCTGCTCACCCCTGGGTCCGGGAGCCGCGGACCGCGCATCCCACCGCGACGGCAACGAACGACAGCACGGCCACGATGTTGAGCACGCCGCCGGCGACCCAGGCGCCGTGGCTGCCGAGGGCGTCGCCCACCCACAGCCGCAACGCCAAGGAGCCGTGCAGCAGCACGGCCGGGGCGATGAGGGCCGGGTGGTAGGGCAGAGGCCGGCGCAGCACCGCCGGCAGGATCACCGGAGCGTGGGCCATGATCATCGACAACGTGAACCCGAGGAACACCGCGTGCAGCACCGCGTCGCAGCGCACGCCCTCGGTCGCCGGACCGCCGAGCATCCAGATGCCACCGGCGACGCCGAGCCAGCAGTACCCAGCCAGCATGCAGCCGGCCATGTAGCGGGGGTGGCCGGAGGCGTGGATGGTGCGTCGGGCGACGTCGTGGGCGGCGAGCCATCCGGTCAGGACGAGCATTGCCGCTCCGAGCAGAGCCGTGCCCGGCCGCGGCCACAGCAATGCGGCCACGATCCCGGCTAGCAGCCCGGAAGCGAGGAGCACCAGCGTGGTGCCGGCCGAAGTGCCCATCGCGATCCGGGCGAGCTCGAGCCGCTCACCGGCGATGGTCAGCACGACGAACCCGACCAGCCACGGCGCCAGGACCGGCACGTCGGTCCCGCCCAGCCACAGCACGGCGGCACCGAAGGCGAGCACTGCTCCGAGGGCCTGGACCAGGACCGCGTCGTCGCGCTGTCGACGCCACAGCGGCAGGTACAGGCCGACAAGTGCGGCGGCACCGGCCGCGAGCAGACCTCGGCCGACCACGAGCGGTGCCGGCGAGAGCAGCACCAGGGCGCCGAGGCCGAGCAGCGCGGGGGCGACGAAGCCGAGGCGGCGGCGCAAGGCAACGGCTCGTTCGAGCGCGATCAGGGTGCCCACGAAGCCCAGGACCATGAGCATTCCGTGCACCTCGGGCAGTCGGTCAACGCGCACCGGGGCAGGCAGGTCAAGGAGGATCAGCGCGGCGTCCAGACCGGCCAGCAGGGCGATCCCGGCGGGAGCCAGCAACGCGACCCGGGGCACCAGCGACGCCTGAACGCGGGGAGCGTGGCCGGCGCCGAGGTCGCTACCAGGGCTACTGGGGGTGGGCTGGCGGGTGGTGGTGGTACTCATCGGGTGCGCCGCATCAGGTGCAGGCGGCAGGCGCCGGGCTCCGCGAACGGCAGCAGCTCGGTGCCGTCGGGGTCCGCGCCGTACTCCTCGAGTGCGCCTTGGGCGAGCCCGAGGTGCACGCCGCAGACGACATCCGGGTACTGGTGGGCAGCCTCCAGTAACGGGCAGCGGGTCAGCCGAACAGCCGAGCTGCGGGCGTCGGCCTGGGGAGCGAACCCGATCTCGTCGAGCAGGGAGACCACCTCCCGTCTGGCGGCGACCGCGCTCGGTGCCGGTCCGGCGCCGCGCTCGCGTGCGAGCTCGTGCCCCCACTCCCGTCCGGCGGCGACCGCGTCCTCGGTCGGTGTTGCGCTGGTCCGGTGAATCGCCGCTGCCAGTGCCGCGGCGAGCCCGGCGTACTCAGGGGCAGCGGCCGCGTCGCTGCCGGCGGCCTCGTACAGCCAGGCGGGCCGTCCGCGCCCAGCCGGCGCCGCGGGGTGGCGGTGCGCGAGGCCCTGGCGCACCAACGCGTCGAGGTGTTCGCGGACCGTGTTGGCATGTAGGCCGGAGATGGCCACCAGCGCCGCGAGGGTCGTCGCTTCGGTCTGCGCCCGGAGTGTCTCCAGCAGCGCCGCCCGCGACCTGGACAGCGGCGCGCGAGCGCGGCCAGCGCCCGGACGGGGACCGTAGCCCGAAGACATCCGCGAGGGCGCTGAGGGCCGATTATTTTCCACGGAGCGGAGTGTAATAAAATCCATGTCGACTTGCCAAAGCAGCCACTCAAGGAGACCGCAGAATGTCCGAACTCGTCATCGCCTCGAACGAGGCCGACGCCCACGCCGCCGAGGCGGTCAGGCAGCACCACGCCGCCCTGGCCGGCGCCTTGAACCTGCGCACCGAGGCGCTGTTCACGACCGCCTCCGGACGCGACCCTGCCGCAGTCGAGCAGGCCCGTCGGGACCTGGTGGACTGGTGCGAGCGTGAACTGGTGCCGCATGCCCTGGCCGAGGAGCAGGCGCTGTACCCGGCCGCGCAGGCGACCGTCGAAGGGAGGCTGCTCGTAGAAGCGATGCTCGGCGAGCACAAGGTTCTGACCCAGTTGCTGCGTGACGTGGCAGAGGTCGACGACCTGCTCCGGGCTGCCGCGTCGGCCACCGCCCTGCGGGAGGTCTTCGACTCCCACCTGACCAAGGAGAACGAGCTGGTGATGCCGCTGCTGGCCGCGACCCCTGGCGTCTCGCTGCATGACCTGCTCGGTGGCATGCACCAGCTGCTCGGCGAGGCGGCCGAGACCGGCACCCTGGGTGCGGACAACGTCGGCACCGGGTGCGGTGGCCACGCCTGCTCGTGCGGTGAGGTCGACGGTCCTGGGTATCCCGAGCTGGACGTGCGCGCGGTCCCACACGCGATCCGGCACGCGACGATCTTCGGGGCGTTGGAGTCCGTCCAGCCGGGCGCCGGCCTGGAGTTGGTCGCGCCCCATGACCCGCTGCCGCTGCTCGACCAGATCAACCGGCGCTGGCCAGGAGCCTTCGCGGTGGCCTACCGCGAGCGCGGCCCCGAGGCATGGCGACTCACCCTGGAGCGCACCGATGCGTGAGACTGAAACCATTGGCAACACGAGCAACATCCGCAAGGGTGGAAGCCACGACGAGCTCGGGAGGACGACGATCATGACGGCACCGATGGAGGAATCGACGCCCGCCGACGGTCGTACCCGCGAGACGGTCGGCTCGCCGTGGCTGATGCTGGCCATGGCGACCCTCGGGTTCGCTGTCAACTTCTGGGCCTGGGCGCTGATCAGCCCGCTCGGCCCGCTGTTCCGCGACAAGGGCACCCTCGGGACCCTCAGCGAGTCCGACGTCGCGCTCATGGTGGCCGTGCCCGTCATCGTTGGCTCGCTGGGCCGGATCGTGGTCGGTGCCCTGACCGATCGGTACGGCGGCCGGGTGATGTTTCCGATCGTCTCGGGCGTCACCATCGTCCCGATCCTGTTCATCGCCTTCTTCGCGCTCGACTCCTACGCGCTGCTGCTGGTGGGCGGGTTCTTCCTCGGCATCGCCGGAACCGCGTTCGCGGTCGGGGTGCCGTTCGTGAACGCCTGGTTTCCCCCGGAGCGCCGTGGCCTCGCGATCGGCATCTTCGGCGCGGGCATGGGCGGGACTGCGATCAGCGCTCTGACCACCGTGAAGCTCTTCACCAACGTGGGCTCCAAGGCGCCGTTCCTGATCACCGCGACCGTGCTCGCGGTCTACGCGATCGCCGCCTGGCTCATCCTGCGCGACGCACCGGGCCGCACGATCCCGACCACGCCACTGTTGACCCGGCTCTCGGCCAACGCCCGGCTTCCGATCACCTGGCAGGCCTGCGCGCTCTACGCGGTCGCCTTCGGCGGATACGTCGCGTTCTCGGTCTACTTGCCTGCCTACCTCAAGACCGACTACGCGCTCACCCCGGCCGACGCCGCGAACCGGATGGCCGGCTTCGTGGTGGTCGCGGTGATCATGCGCCCGGTCGGGGGATGGCTCTCTGACCGGATCGGCCCGATCCCGGTCCTGGCCGGTGGCTTCGCCGTGGTGGCGGTGGGTGCGGGGGTCGCCGCGACCCACCCCCTGCTCGAGCACGTCGGGACGGTCGCGTTCCTGGCCATGGCCGCCGCCCTCGGCTCCGGCAGCGGCGCCACGTTTGCGCTGATCGCGAAGGTCACCGATCCCTCCCGGGTCGGCGGGGTGACCGGTCTGGTGGGCGCTGCGGGCGGGCTCGGCGGGTTCGTCCCGCCGCTGATCATGGGCTACGTCTACGGCCGCACCGACTCCTACGCGATCGGCCTGTGGCTGCTGTCGGTGACGGCGGTGCTGACCTTGGTCTTGACCCTGACCGTGGTGCGTCGTACTGAACGCGCGCACGACACGGCCGCACCCCAACCGAGCCCAGCTTCTCCGTAACGTCCATCGAAGACCCTCCATCCCCGACGTCAGGATGAGCCAGTGAGCACAGAGGTCCAGCCCGAAGGACAACAGGACGGGCATCAGGGCGGGCACCGGGTGGTCGGCCTGGACGGAGGGATCAGCGACGCCCTGGTGCGGACCAGACGCTTCTTCACCAAGGGCACGGTCTCCGACGACCTGCGGACGCTGAGCAAGAAGGGTGGCCGCCAGGCCGACGACTTCTACCGGGACCGGTGGAGCCACGACAAGGTGGTGCGCTCCACCCACGGCGTCAACTGCACCGGATCCTGCTCGTGGAAGGTCTACGTCAAGGACGGGATCATCACCTGGGAGACCCAGCAGACCGACTACCCATCGGTCGGTCCTGACAAGCCGGAGTACGAACCTCGCGGCTGCCCCCGTGGGGCGGCGTTCTCCTGGTACACCTACTCGCCCACGCGGATCCGCTACCCCTACGTCCGCGGCGTGCTGCTGCAGATGTACCGCGAGGCCAAGGCCCAGCACGGCGACCCCGTCGCCGCCTGGGCGCACATCGTCGACAACCCGCTGCGCGCCAAGGCGTACAAGTCCGCGCGCGGCAAGGGCGGACTGGTCCGCGCCACGTGGGAGGAAGCGACCGAGATGGTGGCCGCCGCCTACGTCCACACGATCCAGAAGTGGGGACCGGACCGGGTCGCCGGGTTCTCGCCGATCCCGGCGATGTCGATGGTCTCCCACGCCTCCGGAGCTCGGTTCACCTCGCTGATCGGAGGCTCGATGCTGTCGTTCTACGACTGGTACGCCGACCTGCCGGTCGCGTCTCCGCAGGTCTTCGGCGACCAGACCGACGTGCCGGAGTCCGGCGACTGGTGGGACGCCGGCTACCTGATCATGTGGGGCTCCAACGTCCCGGTCACCCGGACCCCCGACGCGCACTGGATGACCGAGGCCCGCTACCGCGGCCAGAAAGTCGTCGTCGTCTCGCCCGACTATGCCGACAACGTGAAGTTCGCCGACGAGTGGCTGGCGATCAAGCCCGGCACCGACGGGGCGCTGGCGATGGCGATGGGTCACGTCGTGCTCAAGGAGTTCTTCGTCGACAAGACCACGCCCTACTTCGCGGACTACACCAAGAAGTACACCGACCTGCCGTACCTGGTCGCCCTCGAGGCCGTGGCCGGCGGCGCCCACCGGCCCGGGAAGTTCCTCACGGCCGCCGACCTGCCCGACCACGCCGGCGAGGAGAACGCACACTTCAAGACCGTGCTGGTCGATGCCCGTACCGATGGCCTGGTCGTGCCGAACGGGTCGCTGGGCGACCGGTTCGGCGAGGCCGGGGTCGGCAGCTGGAACCTCGACCTCGGCGACGTCGATCCGCGACTGACCCTGCTCGCGCCCGGCGCGGACACCGCGCTGGTCGAGCTGCCCCGGTTCGACAACGTCGACGGCGCGCCGGGCTCGCTGACCCGCGAGGTCCCGGTACGCCGGGTCGGGGACGCCCTGGTGACCACGGTCTTCGACCTGATGCTCGCCCAGTACGGCGTCGCGCGGGACGGTCTCGGCGGCGGCTACGCCCCGTCGTACCAGGACGCGACCGCGCCGTACACACCAGCCTGGCAGGAACCGATCACCGGCGTCCCCGCGTCCGCGGCGGCCCGGATCGCCCGCGAGTTCGCGGCCAACGCCGAGGAATCCAAGGGCCGCTCGATGATCCTGATGGGCGCCGGGACCAACCACTGGTTCCACTCCGACACGATCTACCGCGGCTTCCTCGGGCTGACCACGCTCACCGGCTGCCAGGGCGTCAACGGCGGCGGCTGGGCGCACTACGTCGGCCAGGAGAAGTGCCGCCCGGTCACCGGGTGGGCGCAGCTCGCGTTCGGGCTGGACTGGAAGCGGCCGCCGCGGCAGATGATCCACACCGCCTACTGGTACCTGCACACCGACCAGTTCCGCTACGACACCTTCGGCGCCGACACCGTGGCTGCGAAGACCGGTGCCGGCCTGCTGGCCGGGATGAGCACCGCCGACGTCATCGCCAAGAGCGCCCGGATGGGCTGGATGCCGTCCTACCCCACCTTCGACCGCAACCCCCTCGACCTCGCCGACGAGGCGGCCGCGGCCGGTCGTCCGGTGGCCGAGCACGTCGTCGACCAGCTCAAGTCGGGGGAGTTGCGGTTCGCCGCAGAGGACCCCGACGCCCCCGAGAACTTCCCACGGGTGCTGGCGATCTGGCGCGCCAACCTGCTCGGCTCGTCGGGCAAGGGCAACGAGTACTTCCTCAAGCACCTGCTCGGCACCGACAGCTCGCTGCGCGCGACCGAGGCGTCGGAGAGCCAGCGGCCCCAGGAGGTCGACTGGCACGAGGAGGCACCCGAGGGGAAGCTCGACCTGCTGCTCACGCTGGACTTCCGGCAGACCAGCACCACGATCTTCTCCGACGTCGTGCTGCCGGCGGCCACGTGGTACGAGAAGCACGACCTCAACACCACCGACATGCACCCGTTCGTGCACTCGTTCAACCCGGCGATCGCGCCGCCGTGGCACACCCGCACCGACTGGGACGCCTGGCAGACGATCGCGACGAAGTTCAGCGAGCTCGCGGCCGGCCGCCTCGGCACCCGTCGCGACGTCGTCACGGTTCCGCTGCTGCACGACACCCCCGACGCGATGGCCAACCCGCACGGGGTGGTCCGGGACTGGAAGCACGGCGAGTGCGAGCCGGTCCCCGGGGTGACGATGCCGAAGATCGTGGAGGTCGAGCGCGACTACGGCGCCGTCGGCGCGCAGATGCAGGCACTCGGGCCGCTGATGGAGAAGCTCGGCACGCTGACGAAGGGTGTCGCCTACGACGTCACGGCGTCCGTCGACTACCTGCTGCACAAGAACGGCGCGATCCGCGGCGGGGCGGCCAACGGGCGTCCGTCGCTGAAGCGGGACATCCACGCCTGCGAGGCGATCCTCGCGCTGTCGGGCACCACCAACGGCCACCTCGCGACCCAGGGCTTCAAAACCCTGGAGAAGCGCACAGGCCACCTGCTGCACGACCTGGCCGCCGAGCACGAGGGCAAGCAGATCACCTTCGCCGACACCCAGGCCGCGCCGGTGCCGGTGATCACCTCACCGGAGTGGTCCGGGTCCGAGACAGGCGGCCGGCGCTACTCGCCGTTCACCATCAACGTCGAGCGGCTCAAGCCGTGGCACACGCTGACCGGGCGGCAGCACTTCTACCTCGACCACGACTGGATGACCGAACTCGGGGAGGGCCTGCCGGTCTACCGGCCGCCGCTCAACATGGGCGCGCTCTTCAGCGAGCCGGATGTCGGCGACGTGGGGGAGCTGGGGGTGACCGTGCGCTACCTGACCCCGCACAACAAGTGGTCGATCCACTCGGAGTACCAGGACAACCTGTTCATGCTGTCGCTCTCCCGCGGCGGCCAGACGATCTGGATGAGCGACAAGGACGCCGCCAAGGTCGGCGTCGAGGACAACGACTGGATCGAGGCGGTCAACCGCAACGGCGTGGTGGTCGCCCGCGCGATCGTGTCGCACCGGATGCCGGAGGGGACCGTCTACATGCACCACGCTCAGGACCGGCTGATCGACGTGCCGATCGCGGAGACGTCGGGCAAGCGCGGCGGGATCCACAACTCGCTGACGCGCATCCTGGTCAAGCCCAGCCACCTGATCGGCGGCTACGCCCAGCTGTCCTTCGCGTTCAACTACCTCGGCCCCACCGGCAACCAGCGCGACGAGGTCACCATCATCCGCAAGCGCTCGCAGGAGGTGACCTACTGATGAAGGTCATGGCCCAGATGGCGATGGTGATGAACCTCGACAAGTGCATCGGCTGCCACACCTGCTCGGTGACCTGCAAGCAGGCATGGACCAACCGCACCGGCACCGAGTACGTCTGGTTCAACAACGTCGAGACCCGGCCCGGCCAGGGCTACCCGCGGCGCTACGAGGACCAGGAGGAGTGGCAGGGCGGCTGGACGCTCAACAAGCGCGGCCGGCTCACCCTCAAAGCGGGCGGCCGGTGGCGCAAGCTTGCCACGATCTTCTCCAACCCCAAGCTGCCCTCGATCAAGGACTACTACGAGCCCTGGACCTACGACTACGCCACGCTGACCGACGCACCGGCACAGGAGCACACCCCGGTCGCGCGGCCTAAGTCGCTGATCTCGGGCAAAGACATGAAGATCGAGTGGTCCTCGAACTGGGACGACAACCTCGGCGGGTCAGCCGCGACCGAGAAGCACGACCCGATGCTGGCCAAGATCGCGGAGAAGGTGAAGTTCGAGTTCGAGCAGACCTTCATGTTCTACCTGCCCCGGATCTGCGAGCACTGCCTGAATCCCTCGTGCGCCGCGTCGTGCCCCTCCGGGGCGATCTACAAGCGCGCCGAGGACGGGATCGTGCTGGTCGACCAGGACCGGTGCCGGGGCTGGCGGATGTGCGTGTCCGGCTGCCCCTACAAGAAGGTGTACTTCAACCACAAGACCGGCAAGGCCGAGAAGTGCACGTTCTGCTTCCCGCGGATTGAGGTCGGCCTGCCGACCGTCTGTGCGGAGACCTGCGTCGGCAGGCTGCGCTACATCGGCCTGATCCTCTACGACGCCGACCGGGTGCTCGAGGCGGCCTCCGCGCCTGATGACCACGACCTCTACGAGGCCCAGCGCTCGGTGCTGCTGGACCCGAACGACCCCGAGGTCGTTCGCGCCGCCGAGCGCGACGGCATCCCTCGGGACTGGATCGACGCCGCCCAGCGGTCACCGATCCACGCGCTGATCAACGTCTTCAAGGTCGCGCTGCCGCTGCACCCGGAGTACCGCACGATGCCGATGGTCTGGTACATCCCCCCGCTGTCGCCAGTGATCGACGTGGTGCGCGAGACCGGTGAGGATGCCGAGGACACCGGCAACCTGTTCGCGGCGATCGACGCGCTGCGGATCCCGGTCGAGTACCTCGCCGAGCTGTTCACGGCCGGTGACACGGTCCCGGTCGATGGGGTGCTCAAGAAGCTCGCCGCGATGCGCTCCTACATGCGCGACATCAACATGGGTCGCGACCCGGACGCCTCCATCCCCGCCGTGGTCGGGATGAGCGAGGAGGAGATGTACGACATGTACCGCCTGCTCGCGATCGCCAAGTACGACGAGCGTTACGTGATCCCTCCGGCGCACGCCGAGCAGGCGCACTCGCTGGAGGAGATCGCCACCGAGTGCTCGGTGTCGGAGTACGGCGGGGGCAACCCCGAGTTCTTCGGTGAGGGCTCCGGCAGTCAGACCCCGCTCGCAGTCGAGAACTTCCGGATGCTCCAGGACCGGCAGACCTCCGACACGATCGCCTCGCCGGGTGACAAGGCCGCGCGGGTCAACCTGCTCAACTGGGACGGCAAGGGCGCACCGCCCGGGCTGTTCCCGCCTAAGGACGCCGAGCAGCACAACGGGCCAGGAGGCGAGCAGTGAGGGGCGCGGCCACGCGGTCTCGTCAGCAGACGGCCCTCAGTGCCGAGCAGCTCACGATCGCCTGGCAGGCCGCCTCCCTGCTGCTCGACTACCCCTCCGAGGAGCTGCTCGACCACGTGGCGCTGGTCCGCTCGGCGTCCCGGGAGTTGCCCGACCGGCTCGGTGACCCGCTCCGCGGGTTCGCCGACCACGTGGAACGCACCCCGTTGGCCGACCTGCAGGCGGAGTATGTCGAGACCTTCGACACCCGGCGGCGGTGCAACCTGTTCCTCACCTATTTCGCGCACGGCGACACCCGCAAGCGCGGGATGGCGCTCCTGCGGTTCAAGCAGGCCTACCTCGCCTCCGGCTTCGAAGTCACCGACGAGGAGCTGCCCGACCACCTGTGCGTGGTGCTGGAGTTCGCCGCCACCGGCGACCAGACCACCGGGCGGAAGCTGATACTCGACCACCGAGCCGGGCTGGAGCTGCTGCGGATGTCGCTGCGCGACCTCGGCTCGCCCTGGGCCGGCGTCGTCGAATCCGTGACCGCGACGCTGCCACCGCTGCGCGGCGACGAGGTCGAGGCGGTCCGCCGGCTCGCCGCCGAGGGCCCGCCGGAGGAGGAGGTCGGCCTCACGCCGTACGCCACCCCCGGCTTCGACCCGGGACCGGCCGTGCCCGGCTCGCCGATCCCGCTGCCGATGCCCTCGTTCCCCGCCCACCCGACGGGAGCCCGCTGACCATGGACACCTTCTTGTGGGTGATCGTCCCTTACCTCTGCCTGACCACCTTCGTCGTTGGACATTTCTGGCGCTACCGCTACGACAAGTTCGGTTGGACCACCCGCTCCTCCCAGCTCTACGAGAACAAGCTCCTGCGGATCGGCAGCCCCCTGTTCCACTTCGGCATGCTCGGCGTCGTCGGCGGGCACATCATCGGGCTGCTGGTACCTCAGTCGTGGACCGACGCGGTCGGCATCAGCCACGAGGCCTACCACGTGGTGGCCGTCACCGGCGGCCTGCTGGCCGGCATCATGGCGGTCGTCGGCATGGTCATCCTGATCTACCGGCGCCGCACCGTCGGCCCCGTCTTCTCCGCGACCACCGTGATGGACAAGGTCATGTACCTCTTCTTGGCCGTGGTGATCGTGCTGGGCATGTGGAACACCATCGCCGGCTCGATCATGACCATCGGTGGGGAGTACAACTATCGCGAGGGTGTATCGGTCTGGTACCGCTCCTTCCTGGCCTTCCAACCCGACGCCTCACTGATGGCCGACGCGCCGCTGGGCTTCCAGCTGCACGCGCTGGTGGCCTTCGGGCTGTTCGCGCTGTGGCCGTTCACTCGCCTGGTGCACGTATTCAGCGCACCGCTGGGCTACGTGACGCGGCCCTACATCGTTTACCGCAGCCGTGACGACCAGCTCGGTAGCCACCGCCCCCGACGCGGGTGGGACCGCATCTCCCAATGAACGGCCCGACATCAGCCTCACTGACCGAACGCGTCGATGACGAGCAGACTCTCGCCGTGCCGTGCACGCCTGTGAGCGACGTCATGCTCCGCCATCCGAAGGTCCTCGATGCCCAGGCCACCGTCGACCAAGCACGCGCCGCCCTCACCGACGACCACGTCCACATGGTGCTGCTGACCGAGGGCAGCACGCTGGTCGGCACCCTGGTGCGCACCGACCTGCCGCACCCAATCCAGAGAAGTGACCAGGGGAGTGGCCCCGCGCTGCCGTGGTCGACTCTCCGGGATCGAACGGTGCCGTCGGCGACGTCTGCGGACACCGTCAACAAACTCCTGATCGAGCGTGGACTGCGGCGGCTGGCCGTGATCGACCACGACGGCACCCTGCTCGGGCTGATGTGTCTCAAGCGCAGCAGGACGGGGTTCTGCTCAGACGAGGACGTCGCATCCCGCGCCCAGTCACGGGCTCTGTCACGTCAAGCCGCGGACTGAGACGGACGAGGATGGGAGACCCCGCCGAGATCGACAGTGGCCACAACTGGGAGGACCAGCGATCCACCTACGACGCGCTGCGCGCCAGATGCCCGGTAGCCCGCGAGGAGAGCAACTGGGTGGCGCTCAGACACGCAGAGGTCGTCGCAGCCGCGACTGACGCAGAGGCATTCTCCAGCAACGTCAGTGCTCGTAGAGCCATCCCCAACAGCCTCGATGGCACCGACCATGCCGCCTACCGCGCCGTGGTCAACCGGTACCTGACCGAGGAGCGCGTGGCGCGGGAGGAGCCGCAATGTCGAGCGCACGCCGCTGCCATCGTCGACGCCCTGCCCCGCGGGGTGACCGTGAAGACCATCGCGCAGATCGGGACGCCGTACGCGGTGCGCTCGCAATCCACCTGGCTCGGCTGGCCCGCAGATCTGGAGGAAGAGCTGGTCGCGTGGATCCGCGACAACCACGCCGCCACGAGGTCTGGAGACCGCCAGAGGACGGCCGAGGTGGCCGAGCGGTTCGACCAGATGATCCGCGCACTGCTCGAGACCAGGCGAGGTACACCGATCAGCGATGTCACCAGCGAACTGCTCAACGACACCGTGGAGGGGGGGCGGCCCTTGACCACCGAGGAGATCGTCTCCATCCTGCGGAACTGGACCGCAGGCGACCTCGGATCATTGGCGACCTCGGTCGGTGTCATCGTCCACTTCCTCGCGACGAACCCGAACATCCAGCGAGACGTGCGGACGCTCGTCGCGGCGAGTGATCGCGCTGCCCTGGCCGCAGCCGCCGAGGAGATCCTCCGCATTGATGACCCCTTCGTGTCCAACCGTCGCGTCGCCACCCGAGCCGTCAACCTTGGCGGCGAGGAGATAGCGAAGGGCGAACAGCTTCTACTGAACTGGACCGCAGCGAACCGGGACCCGCTCGTCTTCGGCGACCCCGATCGCTACGACCCCGCCAGGAATGCCGACGCGAACCTGGTCTTCGGCATCGGGCCCCATGTCTGTCCCGGACGGGCGCTGACGCTCATGGAACTGCGCGTGATGCTCGAAGAGCTCATCGGCAGAACCAATTGGATCGATCCCGCGCCAGACCGCCCGGCGGTCCGGGAGACGCCGCCGGTGGGCGGTTGGGCGCGCGTCCCGATCGTGCTTCGCTGACACTGCGGGACACCCAGGCAAGTATCGGCGGCACCCTTGAGCCTGCAAAGCACACGGCGTGCGTCCTCCTGTCGGGCCCGCCCGGGAGGTGCCTAGCGCGAGCAAGTTCGGGCCTCTCGGCGGGTCCAGCGAGGACCTTTGGCCCGAGGCCGAAGGTGCGAAGTGACGCAGCCTGTGGGTTATGAGTGCCCCTTCGATGTCAGCGGCAGCGGTCACGCCGCGGGACCCCTGGTTCCGACGGCACCCATCCTTGAGCTGGCGGTCGCAGGGATTCTGTTCGCTGGCGTGCTCGGTCTGCGCCTGTTCTTCGGCTCTCCAGTCGACGCGTACTCGATGCTCTACGCCTTGCCGATCGCCCTGGTCGCCACCACATTTGGCCTGAGGGCCGGCACCTTCGCCGGGCTGCTCGCCGTCGGCCTCACTGTGCTGTGGGCGATGACCCAAAGCGTGCACCCCACACGACATCTCCGGCCGCCGACTCCTGCCCGCCTGATCTCGCCCCCTCAGACCTCCGGTTGGCTTAGGCGGCGACAGGTCCTCAATCACAGGGGTCTACCCGACCGCGCCTCTGACTCGATTGGCTGGACCTCATCGTCGGTTCTCCAGTTCGAGCTCTACGTGAGAAGTGACTACAGGTCGTAGTAGAGCGCAACCTGGCGCCGAGCGGTCTTCTGCGGTGCGGTGCCAGGGCGATGGGCTGCAGTCGTTTGTGACCGTGGGAGCCCGCTGACTGGAGGGCTCGGAATGGGCTCGCTTTGATTCGCAAAGCCTCGCAACACGGCTCCGGCGCCTGCAGTCCCCGGGGGCGGCATCGCCGCAGGTCAGGGGCTTCTTTCGCCTCCTGACCGCCGCCGAGCGCAAAGAATCGCCGCCAGGCTCAAAACCATGAGCGTCTTCCCGATGACGCACCACGTGGAGTGCGTCGCGATGCTCACGCCGACGTCGTCATGAACGGCGGCCGGCCCAGGCGGCGACTTCCGAGGGTCGGTGGTGCAGCCGCCAGGCGACCACGAGCGCTGCCACGGTCAGCACGGCGAACCAGTCCGTCAGCGCCCCGTCGCGGCCGGTGCTGACGACACCGATCACGGCGCCGGTGGCGCAGAGCGCGGCGACCGTCACGGAGATCCACATCCCGACACGATGCATGAGCGCACCCTCGCACACGAGGTCGACCGAGGCGCTCGTCCCGGAGGAACGGTCGACCGGTTCAACGTCCGCATCCACAGATTCCTCACACCCACTGGCGTTCGAACACATGTTCGAGTAGCATACGGGTATGAGTCTCGGGGTGGTCGATCTGCGACCGGCGGCGCTGGCGGTGTCGCTCACGGCCGAGTCTCGAACGGCCGCCGTCGAGGACGCGTTGCCGGATCTGGTGGGACAGGCGACGGGGCTGCTGGAGCGGGCCGCCAGCGCAGATGTGAGGTCGTTGCACGACGAGCCCTTGGGTGCGGTGGTCGCGGCGCTGGCGGGGTTGGAGTCGCGGGTGGCGGCGTTGCGGCTGGGGTTGTCGGCGGAGGCTGATCGGCGACAGGTGGCCAGGCAGACCGCAGACACGGGGACCGATGCGTGGGTGGCGCGGTTGACCGGCTCCACCCGGGAGCAGGCCGCGAGCGGGCTGCGGATCGCCCGCCTGCTGGAGGAGAAGTACACGGTTGCTCGTGCGGCGTTCGCTGCCGGGCAGGTCAGGCCGGAGCAAGTACGCGTGATCGTGAACGCCGCTGAGCAGGCGCCCGCCGAGGCCACCCCCGAGCAGATCAGGCAGGCGGAGGAGTGGCTGGTGGGCAAGGCCACCGGGGTCGGCAACCGAGGTGGCCGCCCGATGGACGCCAAGCGGCTGCGGCAGGCCGCCCGCCGGATGTTCGCCTGTGTCGACTTCGACCTCGCCGACCGGCATGAGGCGATCCTGCTCGGCCGGGAGTCGCGGTCCGCTGAGACCGAGACGTACCTGGCGTTGCACGACAACGGCGACGGATCCTGGTCCGGTCGGTTCAAGATCCCAGAGCTCCACGGCCAGCTCCTCAAAGCGGCCCTCGATCGGCTATGTGCACCCCGACGGCTGGGCCGTGACAAGACCGGCACCCTCGTGGTCGACCCGACGGCGCTCGGTACCAACAACGGGGCCAGCATCTACGAGACCCACGGTGCAGCGTGGTGCGAGCTCATCGAACACCTCCCGACCCAAGGTTGGCCCGGCGCCGGCGGCAACGGTGCCGAGATCCTGGTCAAGATCGACCTCGACTCTCTTGTCACCGGTTTGGGAGCCGCGGGCCTCGACACCGGCGTCGCCATCACGGCCGGCGAGGCCCGACGGCTCGCTTGCAACGCCGGCCTGATCCCCGCTGTCCTCGACGGCACCTCCCAGCCGCTGGACCTCGGCCGCTCCCGACGCCTCCACACCCGCACCCAGCGCCGCGCCTTGGCCCTCACCCACGACAGCTGCGCGATCGCCGGCTGCACGCGCCCCTTCGCCTGGTGCGAGATCCACCACCACCGGCTCTCGTGGCACGACGGCGGCTCCACGGACCTCGACAACGGCCTCCCCCTTTGCGGGCACCACCATCGGCGCGCCCACGACACCCGCTTCGACCTCCGACAACGATCCGACGGCGAGTGGGCCTACCACCGGCGCACGTGACGTGCACGCTGCCGTGCGCCAACGCCTGTCCGGAGGTACCGGGACGAGGCACCTGAGGGGGAGGGGCGGCGCACGGTGGCCTGCCTAGCGTCGACGGCATGCGCTGGATTGCTGCTGTCCTGCTCGGTCTCTACTGCTACGTCGTCTGCACGCTCACCCTCGGGAGCAACTCCCGCGTGGGCTGGGCGATCGGCGTGACAGACCGGGTCTACCCGATGACCGAAGGCCAGGCGAACGTCGCGCTCTTCGTCCCCGCCGGCTTCCTGCTCGCCATCGTCCTGCTCAACCCGGTGGTGGCCGTCGGCTTCGGCGTCATGGGGTCGATGGCCATCGAGTGGTACCAGCGGCAGTACCTCCCCTGGCGCGTCTTCGACCCCCACGACGTGGTGCACAACGGCACCGGCGCGGCCATCGGCGCCGTGCTCGCCGTCCCCGTCGTGCTGATGCTCCGCTGGCACCGGCGTCCCACTGGGACGCCGGCGCCAGGCAGGGGTTGACGGCGAGGTTTGACCTCGAGTTGAGTCCGCGTACTCGGGTGGCGCCGTGATCCGGACCACATACTCGGGTTCGTGAGCACTCGTGAACTCCTACCGCTGCGGCGTTCCACCGTCGTGCGGGGCGCGTGGGCGGCGATCGCCGCCCTCCTCCTCGGAGCCTTCGCGTTCGGGGCGTCGCTGTCCCCGTGGGTGGTGCTCGGCGTCGAGGCGCTTGTCGTCGCGATCGTGGACGTGCTGGGTCTCTCCGCGCTGGCCCGTCGCCGCACCCGCGGTACGGCGATGCGGTGCGCCGTGATCGGGCTGATCGCCCTGATCGCCCAGGCGGGCGGCGACTATCTCAGCTTGTTCGTCGTGTGGGACTGGCTCGTCTTCGATGGGAGCGGCTGGCTGTTCTGGACCTTGCCGGCCATGGCTGTCCTGCTCGCCGCGGCGCTTCTGGCGCGGCGATCGACACGCCTGCACGGCTGGGCCGTGCTCATCGGCAGCGCCCAGGGCTTCATGGCCCTGGTCGCGTTCTTCGTGGCGGTCTTCGCCGCCTGCAACTGCATGGACTAGCCCGAGAGGTCGCTGTCCATGGCCTGTGCCAGGCTCAGCCTGTGCCCTGCGACACCACCCACGCGCGTGACCTGATCGGCCAGCTGGAGGACGTGGCGGTCACCGAGTTCGACCGCTACACCAAGTTCGAGGTGTCGGGCCGCACGTTCGGCTATCTCTGGGAGCCCACCAACACCGTCGGCCTCAAGCAGACCATCGCCGAGCAGGAGGCGCTCGTGGGAGAGCGTCCCGAGGTCTTCGAGGTGCAGTTCAACGCGTGGGGCTTCGGCTGGGTGGTCGTCCATCTGGAGGGGGTCGAGCGCGACGAGCTCGCTGAGCTGGTCTTCGAGGCCTGGCGGCTGAGCGCCCCATCCGGGCTCCTGGAGCAGCGCGGGGACAAGCTGCCGGTCTGACGCCGTACGCCGGTTCGACGCGGGCGGTCTCGCCCATGTATCTTGACGTCAAGATATCTACCCACCTGTCGACCCGGGATGGCGCGGCGGGAAGATGGGTACGGCGACGCGACGAGGAGATGGTGGCGGATGGCGAGCACGGACAGCTTCGGGGCCAAGGGCACGCTCGAGGTCGGCGACCAGAGCTACCAGATCTACCGGTTGTCGGCCGTCACGGGCGACGGTCTGGATGTCGCCTCGCTGCCGTACTCGCTGAAGGTCCTCCTCGAGAACCTCCTGCGCACCGAGGACGGCGCCGACATCACCGCCGACGACATCAGGGCGCTGGCCGGCTGGGATGCCGAGGCCGAGCCCGACAAGGAGATCCAGTTCACGCCGGCGCGCGTGATCATGCAGGACTTCACCGGGGTGCCGTGCATCGTCGACCTGGCGACCATGCGCGAGGCCATGGCCGAGCTGGGCGGCGACGCCACCAAGATCAACCCGCTGGCCCCGGCCGAGCTGGTCATCGACCACTCCGTGATCGCCGACGTCTTCGGCACGCCGGAGGCGTTCGAGCGCAACGTCGAGTTCGAGTACGAGCGCAACAAGGAGCGCTACCAGTTCCTGCGGTGGGGTCAGGGCGCCTTCCACGACTTCAAGGTCGTACCGCCGGGCACCGGCATCGTCCACCAGGTCAACATCGAGCACCTCGCCCGCGTCACCTTCACGCGCGAGGTCTCGACAGGCTCGACCGGCGAAACCGAGCTCACGGCGTACCCCGACACCTGCGTCGGCACCGACTCCCACACCACGATGGTCAACGGGATCGGCGTGGTCGGCTGGGGCGTCGGCGGCATCGAGGCCGAGGCCGCGATGCTCGGCCAGCCGGTCAGCATGCTGATTCCGCGGGTCGTCGGCTTCAAGCTCTCGGGCGAGCTCCCCGAGGGCTCGACCGCCACCGACCTGGTCCTCACCATCACCGAGATGCTCCGCGAGCACGGAGTCGTCGGGAAGTTCGTGGAGTTCTACGGCGACGGCGTGACGGCGCTGCCCGTCGCCAACCGGGCGACCATCGGCAACATGAGCCCGGAGTTCGGCTCGACGATCGCCGTTTTCCCGATCGACGAGCAGACCGTCGAGTACCTCGAGCTCACGGGCCGCACCCCGGAGCAGCTGGCGCTGGTCGAGGCCTACGCCAAGGAGCAGGGGCTCTGGCACGACCCGACAGCCTCGGACTACGTCGAGCCCCGCTTCAGCGAGCGGCTCGAGCTGGACCTCTCGACCGTGGTCCCGTCGCTGGCCGGCCCCAAGCGGCCCCAGGACCGCGTCGAGGTCACCGAGGCGAAGGACGTCTTCCGAGGAGCCCTCGCGGACTACGTGGACGGTGCCGAGCCCAGAGATCCGCAGAGTGAGCGGGGGTACGACGAGGCCCTCGCCGAGTCCTTCCCGGCCTCCGACTCGCCCAGTCACGCCGACGGCAACGGCGCCCCGAGCAAGCCGTCGGCGGCGCCGAAGGACGGCGGACGGCCGAGCGACCCGATCACGGTGACCATCGACGGGCAGGACGCCGAGATCGACCACGGCGCCGTCGTCATCGCGGCGATCACGTCCTGTACCAACACCTCCAACCCGAGCGTGATGATCGGAGCGGCGCTGCTCGCCAAGAACGCCGTCGAGAAGGGACTCCAGCGCAAGCCGTGGGTGAAGACCTCACTGGCGCCGGGCTCGAAGGTCGTCAGTGACTACTACGAGAAGGCCGGCCTCACGCCGTACCTCGACAAGCTGGGGTTCAACCTCGTCGGCTACGGCTGCACGACCTGCATCGGCAATTCCGGTCCCCTCATCCCCGAGGTGAGCAGTGCGGTCAACGAGAAGGACCTCGCCGTTGTCAGCGTGCTGTCCGGCAACCGCAACTTCGAGGGTCGGATCAACCCCGACGTGAAGATGAACTACCTCGCGTCACCCCCGCTCGTGGTGGCCTACGCGCTGGCCGGCTCGATGGACGTCGACCTCTTCGGCGACCCGCTCGGCCAGGACCAGGACGGCAACGACGTCTTCCTCAAGGACATCTGGCCTGCGCCGGCAGAGGTCGAGCGCGTGATCGGCGAGGCGATCACGTCGGAGATGTTCAGCCAGGACTACGCGGACGTCTTCGCCGGCGACCAGCGCTGGCAGGAGCTGCCGACCCCCGAGGGCGACACCTTCGCGTGGGACGAGGAGTCGACATACGTCCGCAAGCCGCCGTACTTCGACGGCATGCCCGACGAGCCCGAGCCGGTCTCCGACATCGAGGGCGCACGGGTGCTGCTCAAGCTCGGCGACTCGGTGACCACCGACCACATCAGCCCGGCCGGCGCGATCAAGAAGGACAGCCCCGCGGGCACCTACCTCTCCGAGCACGGCGTCGAGCAGCGCGACTTCAACTCCTACGGCTCACGTCGCGGCAACCACGAGGTGATGATCCGCGGCACGTTCGCCAACATCCGCCTGCGCAACCAGCTGGCTCCGGGCACCGAGGGCGGCTACACGCGCGACTTCACCAACGGTGGCGAGGTCGCCTCGGTGTACGACGCGAGCCAGCACTACCAGGAGGCCGGGACGCCGCTCGTGGTCCTGGCGGGCAAGGAGTACGGATCGGGCTCGTCGCGTGACTGGGCAGCCAAGGGCACGGCACTGCTCGGCGTGAAGGCCGTCATCGCCGAGTCCTACGAGCGCATCCACCGGTCGAACCTGATCGGCATGGGCGTGCTGCCGCTCCAGTTCCCCGGCGGCAAGACCGCCGACGACATGGGTCTGACCGGCGAGGAGACGATCTCGATCTCCGGCATCACCGAGCTGAACGACGGCGCGACGCCGCGCACTGTCACGGTGAAGATCGAGAGCGAGGGTCGCGAGGACGAGTTCGAGGCGACGGTCCGCATCGACACCCCCGGCGAGGCCCACTACTACCGCAACGGCGGGATCATGCAGTACGTCCTGCGCAACCTCCTGCGGGGCTGACCAGGGCCCGTCTGCGTCAGAACTCGTGGCCGGTCGGGAAGCCCTCGTCGATCGAGTACCACACCGCAGACGTCAGCACCGCCGCCATGAACAGCGCGAAGAACACGCCGCCCGCCACCGGGAGGAACCACCTCGGTGACCCGTGGCTGCGGACCGCGAACACCTTGACCACGAACGCGCCGTACACCGCGCAGCCGAGCAGGGCGTGCGCGGTCACCCGCGGCTCGTAGGTCTGGATGCCGAACGCGATCAGGCAGTCGTAGGCGACCGGCAGGCTCACGACGACGGTGACGTAGCCGATCGTGCGGTGCACGGGCCCGACCCAGGCGGGCGCCGAGCCGCCCAGCTTGCCGTACATCCACAGGGCGAGCACCAGCTGCACGAGAAGCAGGGCCCCGATCGCGAACCCGGCCACGGTCTTGAACTCGATCACCGAGTCGAAGCCGAACTTCACGAGGTGCGCGCCGGACGGATGGCGCCGGTCGTTGACCCCGAGCAGGACGGCGACCACCGCCCCGCACAACAGCGCGATCAGGGGGATGCGGCCCGAGCGACGCGGAGCAACAGCCGTCTGGTCCATCCTCCGCATGATGGCCCGAAAGTTCTCGGCCGGACACCCCTGCCCGGCGTTCAGTCCGTCCGCAGCGCCTCGACGGGGGTGATCCGGACGGCGCGTCGGGCGGGAGGTCGTGAGGCGGCCAGGACCAGGACGAGTGCGGCGAGCACCGTGCCGGCCAGAACGAGCCAGGGCAGCCCCCAGGCGAAGCCCGTGGTGTATCCGCCGACCAACGACTGCGTCCCGACCGACCCGAAGACCAGCCCGAGCGCGATGCCGAAGCCGATGGCAGTCGCGGAGAGCGCCGCCGACTCCCAGGTGATCATCCGGCTCACGTGACGTCGGGTGAGGCCCAAGGCTCGCAGCAGTCCGATCTCGCGGCGTCGCTGGATGACGGTCAGCGACATGGTGCTGACGAAGCCGACGGCCGAGATCAGGGACGAGATCACGACCACGGCGACGAGCACCTGCGTGATGGTGGTCAGGTTGCTCCGGGCGTGGGCCTCCTGGGCGGCTGTGAGGTCGGGCCAGGAGTGCACCGATCGCCGCAGCGCGGACAGACCCGAGGCGAACGTCGTCACCAGCGTCACGCCGATCGTCAGCCCCATGGTCGAGCGCGTCGTGCGGAGGGGGTCTCTGACGGCGTTGCGAGCGGCCAGGCGGGCCTCGGGTGCGCGGCCGAGGAGACGGCTCGTGAGGCCGACGAGCCCCGGGATCACGAGTCGAGCGCCGACCAGCAGGCCGGTCGAGACGGTCGCCGACCCCAGGAAGGCGACCAGGAACCCCATGAGCACCCCGCTCTCTCCCAGCATCATCGCCAGCAGGAGGAGGAGCGAGCCACCCGCCACCAGCACCAGGGACACCGTCGTACGACGACGGGAGAGGCGACCGGGCTCCGCATCCGCGAACGCGGACGCTCCCATGGCTGCGGCCGGCGAGACGGTGAGGACCTTGCGCGACCCGATGCGTCCGGCGATCGCGGACGCCGCCCCGATCGTCAGGAGCGGCACCAGGAGCCACCAGCTGGTCACGGGGTAGTGGGTGTCCTCGAGGTGTCCCTCGTTCACCAGGACGACGCGCAGGACGTCCGCCGCGAGGGTGCCGACTGCCGCCCCGGCGATCGCGCTGAGGGTTCCCACGGTCGCGACACCACGCATGACGGCCGTACGCAGGGTGGTGGCCCGGGCCCCGAGCAGGCGCAGCAGCGCAATCTGCGGGAGCCGTCCGGCGAGAACCGTGTCGACGGCGTTGACGATCACCACGGCGGCGACGTACACGGCGATCAGGATGAACACGGTGGACACCACTTGGAGCATTGCGCCGAAGCCCCCGGAGTTGGTGGCGTTCACGGCGAGGAAGCTGCTGGTCGTGACCAGCACTCCCGCGTAGAGCCCGCTCAGGCCGGCGACGAGTCCGGCGGTGCCGAGCTCCCGGACGCTGCCCAGGACGAGGTCGCGCCTCATGCCGCACCGACCTCGAGGGAGATCAGCAGCTCGGAGATCTGCTGCGGAGAGAGCGAGCCGTGGTCGCCGACGATCCGGCCGTCCGCGATCACCAGGATGCGGTCGGCGTACGACGCAGCCACCGGGTCGTGGCTCACCATCGCGATGGTCTGGTGGTACTCCCGGGAGGCCGCCCGCAGGAGGGCGAGGACCTCACGTGAGGAACGCGTGTCGAGGTTGCCGGTGGGCTCGTCGGCGACCACGATCTGGGGCCGCGAGGCAAGTGCGCGTGCGATCGCCACGCGTTGCTGCTGCCCGCCCGACAGCTCGCTCGGGCGGTGGCTCGTACGGTCGGCGAGACCGAGGGTGGACAGGAGCGTGTCGACCCAGGCGCGCTCGTCGTCACCGATCCGTCGTCCGGCCAGCTCGAAGGGGAGCAGCACGTTCTCGACGGCGCTCAGCGTCGGCACGAGGTTGAAGGCCTGGAAGACGAAGCCGACGTGCTCGCGGCGGAGCAGGGTGCGGGCATCGTCGTCCATCCGGTGCAGTGGCTGACCCGCGACCCAGACCTCCCCGGAGGTGGGGTCGTCGAGTCCGGCGGCGAGGTTCATGAACGTCGACTTGCCGGAGCCGGACGGTCCCATCACGGCGGTGAACGCGCCGGCTCGGATGTCGACGCTGACGTCGACCAGGGCAGCCACGCCGGCCGTCCCGGTCCCATAGGTCTTGGAGACGGAACGGAAGGCGACGACGGGTGCGGAAGGCTCACTCATGCCGCCACGCTAGGAACGATCAGCGCGGGGGACATCTGGCTCGGGTGGTGACTCGGCGTACCTCTCGAGAGGTACGCCGCCCAGCCGGGAGAGCCGGTCAGACCAGGCCGTGCTCGTAGGCGTAGACGACGAGCTGCACCCGGTCGCGCAGTCCGAGCTTGCCCAGGATGCGCGAGACATGGGTCTTGACCGTGCCTTCGGCCAGCACCTCGATCTCGGCGATCTCGGCGTTGGAGAGTCCGGCCGCCGCCCGGAGCAGGATCTCGCGCTCGCGGTCGGTCAGAGCGTCGTAGTCAGGGCCGGGGGAGCGGGTCGGCCGCGCCCGGAAACGTTCCCAGAGCCGCAGGGTCGCGCCGGCGGCGACGACGTTGCTTCCCGACGCGACGGCCCGCACCGAGGCGAGCAGGAGCTCGGGGTCGGCGGACTTCAGCAGGAAGCCGCTGGCTCCCGCTTCGATGGCGGCCGCAGCAGCCTCGTCGAGGTCGAACGTCGTGAGCACGAGGACCTTGGGGGCCTCGTCGGCGTGACGATCCATCAGCGCCCGGGTGGCGTCGACCCCTCCCGTTCCCGGCATCTCCAGGTCCATCAGGACGACGTCGGGGCGGGTCAGCTCGACCTGCTGCAGCGCCTCGGCGCCGTCGCCGGCCTCGCCGACGACCTCGAGATCGGGCTGGGAGCCGAGCACCATCGCGATCCCCGCCCGGAACATGGCCTGGTCGTCGACGAGCAGCACGCGAACGGTCACGAGGCTCGTCCCGGGATCGTCACCTCGGTGACCCACCGCCCCGAGCTCTCGCCGGCGAGCACACGCCCGCCCAGCTGCGCGACCCGCTCGGTCATGCCGCGGAGCCCGTGACCGTCGCTCGCCGCACTGCTGGCCGGAGCCCTCGGAGGTACGGCGTTCACCACGCGCAGACGGTAGCCGTCGGTCCAGTCCTCCTCCACCGCGACCGGACGGGCCAGGTCGCCGTGCTTGAGAGCGTTGGTGAGCGACTCCGCCAGCGCGAGCCGGGCGGCCGCGAGGATCGCCTCCTCGAGTGCCGGCACGCCCCGACTCGCGACCTCCACGGTCATCCCGGAGGCTCGCATGCGTTCCACCACGTCCTCAGGTCGGGAGAGCGCGAGCACGCCGTCGGCGTCGTCGCCGCGCTCGCGGAGCCGGGTGAGCAGGGCCCGCACGTCGCCCATGGCGGACCGGGCGGTCCGGCCGATCACCTCGAGCGCCTCCTCGGCGCGCGCCGGGTCGGCGCGGATCTGGTAGCGCGCCCCGTCCGCCTGCGCGGCGACGACGGCCCACGAGTGGGCCACCACGTCGTGCATGTCGGCAGCGATGCGCGCGCGCTGCTGCTCCTCCTCGTAGAGCTGCTCGAGCCGCCGTCGCTCGACCGCGGCGACGGTGGCGTCGACCCGGGCCTGGATTCCCAGCCGCCGTTGCCAACGCAGCAGCCCCGTGAGCCACCCGCCGCCCGTGACCATCGCCGTGAGGGCGCCGGTGGTCAGGGCCGCATAGACCCCGGAGGTCGTGCCGACCAGTCCGTGGAACGACGCCCACACGGCTGCGACGACGACAGCGAGCACCACGCTGGCGAGGCCGAGCCGTCGTACGGGCCGGGACCGGTGGGCACCGAGGGTGAAGAAGAGCGGGAAGTAGACCAGGTCGGCCACCAGGGCCAGCTCCGACGTGAGCAGCTGCGTCACCGACGCGGCCACGGCCGCGCCGACCATCACCGGCACCGAGACGCGGCGTACGGCCAGAGCGACACCGAGCAGCACGACCGCCACCGCGCCCACGGGAGCAAAGCTGAGTTGGAGTGCCCCGACCAGGGCCGTGAACAACAAGGCCACGACCACGTCGAACGTGAGACGACGCCTGCGTGCCGGGCCCGTCGGGTCGTCCCACACGTCGTCCGCGACGGCGGCGAGGTCGGGCGACGTCATGGCGTCAGTATCCCGTCCGGTCCCCAGACATCGCGCAACGTCATACGGACGGAGCCATAGATGACCCCGTCCGTATGACGTCCTGCGCCCCCGTGTGGCAGGCGGGCTACTTCACCTCGGCCCGCATCACCCGCCAGAGACCGAAGGTCAGCGGCAGGACGAGCCAGAAGACGCCGGTGACGGTGAGCTGGGCCCAGTTCGTGGCGTCGAAACCCCCGTCGTAGAGCTGGTTCTGGTTGTAGCTGAAGTCGACCCACGGCTGGGCCTTCTCGAACCAGTGCTGGCTGGTGGCGAGCAGGCTGGTCAGGGTCGGGATCACGAACCAGTAGCTGAAGTACGTGACGATCGCCCCAGGTGAGTTGCGGATCAGCACACCGAGCATGAAGCCGATGACCATGCCGATCAGGTCGGCCCCGACGATGTAGAGGATCGACGTGAACGACAGGTCCCAGGTCGTGTCGACGCCCTTGAGGCCGGTCCCGGCGATGTTCCCGAGCGCGCCGACGCCCAGCGCCAGCGCCATCGAAGCGAGCCCGATGGCGATCGTCACCGCGAGCTTGGCCCGGATCACGCGGCCGCGATGCGGCACCAGGGTGAACGTCGTGAGCCCGGCCCGTTGGCTCCACTCACTGGTGACCGCGAGGATCGCCACGACCGGCAGCAGGATCGTCATCGGGACTCCGATGGCGGCCGCGAAGTTGTCGTAGGTCAGGTCGCTGTCCTTGGCGAAGGCGAGGACGGCCCCGGTGGCGATCACGCCGGTCGCCACGATGGCGGCCATCAGCCAGAAGCCCGAGCGGGTGTCGAAAGCCTTGCGGAGCTCGACCCCGAAGACGGTCCGGAAGGGGATCGGGGCGTGCTCGGTCGGGCGTTCGCTCTCGGCGACGCTCGTGGTCTCCATGACTGCGGTGGTCATGCCGCTACTTCCTCTCGTGCGTTGTCCTTGGTGAGCTCGAGGAACATCTCCTCGAGGCCTGCCCCGTCGGCGGGGCGCAGCTCGGTGAGGGGTACGCCGGCCGCGAGCGCGACGCGCCCGACCTGCGCGGTGTCGGCGTCCGTCCGGACGCCACCGAGCGACTGCTCGGCGGTGTGCCCGGCGCCGGTCAGCGCCCGGGCGAGAGCAGCGACGTCGGCGGCGTTCGCGAAAGTGCCGGCGGCCTCGAGCAGCTCGCTCTTGGTGCCGGAGGCGACGATGCGGCCGTTGCCGATGACGACCAGGTCGTCGGCGATGACCTCGATCTCGTGCAGCAGGTGCGAGGAGAGCAGCACGGTCCCGCCCTTGTTCGCGAAGCCGCGCAGGAGGTCGCGCATCCAGCGGATGCCGGCGGGGTCGAGACCGTTGGCCGGCTCGTCGAGCACGAGCACCTGCGGGTCGCCGATGAGCGCCGTGGCGATGCCGAGCCGCTGCCGCATGCCGAGCGAGTAGTCGCGGACGCGACGCCCCGACTCGTCGTCGTTGAGGCTGACGAGGTCGAGCATCTCGTCGACGCGGGCGCTGGGCACCCGCATCGTGCGCTGCGCGAGAGTCAGGATCTCGCGGCCGGTGCGACCGGCGTGCTGCGCAGACGCGTCGAGCAGCACCCCGATCTCGCGGCCCGGGTTCGGGAGATCGGCGTACCGGCGACCGAGGACGGTCGTGCCGCCCGAGGTCGCGGGGGTGAGGCCGACCATGATCCGCATGGTCGTCGACTTCCCGGCGCCGTTCGGGCCCAGGAAGCCGGTCACGCGGCCGGGCTCGGCCCGGAAGGTCACGTGGTCGACGGCGGTGAAGCCGCCGTACTTCTTGGTCAGTGAGTCGACGATGATCATGCCGAGGACTCTCCCGTCGAAGGCCGCTCGGCCACATCGGGGAGCGTGCTGATCCCGTCCCTGCCTGGGACCCGGGGAACCCTGAGGGGACTCAGGGTCGGCCCTCAGGGGCCAGTCGGTCAGCCTGTCGAGACCACGCCTACCGTGACCCCATGCTCGTGGCGATCAGCATCAGTCCTTCCGGCGGCCCTACCGACAGCGACACCGGAGGCGTCAGCGCCTCCGTCGCTGACGCGGTGCGGGTCATCCGCGACTCGGGACTCCCGAACGAGACCAACGCGATGTTCACCAACATCGAGGGGGAGTGGGACGAGGTGATGGCGGTGGTGAAGCAGGCCGTCTTCGCCGTGGCCGAGACCGCGCCCCGCGTCGGACTCGTGCTCAAGGCCGACATTCGTGCCGGCTACGACACCGGTCAGCTGACCGCGAAGGTCGAGCGCGTCGAGAAGCGCCTCACGTCCTGAGCGGACTGACGCGCAGCCGCCCCTCCGCACCCGGGAGAGTTGACGGGAGGGGCAGCTGCGCGGGTCACTCGGGCCGGCGTCCCGGCCTTCGTGCCGAGACCGAGCCAACTCGATCGGCCGACGGTCCTCTGTTCGCACGGTGACAGAGGGCCAGAACAGCCGATGACCCACACGACGGCCGCCGTTCCTCGATGAGGGTGGAACGACGGCCGCCGTGCTTTACGGGGGGTGTTGGGCGCGACTCGCCCTCCGCAACGGGAGAGAAGTCGGAGAACGAGCGCGCGTCTGTGGCGCCGCTAGGGAGCCACGCCCTAGGCGGCGGGGATGGTGAAGATGGTGGAGCCGGAGACGATGCGACCGTCGATGGTGGCGGCCACCGTGTAGATGTGGTCGCCCGGCTCCAGGTCGGCCACCTTGAGCCCGGCCTCGTAGCAGGCCGACGACGACTCGTCGAGCAGCAGCGCGCCGGGGCACGAGGGCTCGGTGTCGAGAGTGCTTCCTCGGCTGGTGGTCAAGGCCGCGGGGCCGGGGATCTCGTAGACGATGGTGACGTCGACGTCACTGACGGCGCTGCCGATCGCGATGCTGCCGAGACCGGCTCCGCTCATGCGGGTACGTCGGGTGGTGCTGATCACTGCTCTTCCTCCTGTGGGGACTGGACCGTCGTGGAGCGTTCCCCCTGGTCGGCTCGGTCCAGTCGACTGTGCCCAGTTCACTGGTTTGCTTCGGATTCTTCTGTCAGCGGGCTGACACAAGACGGAATCCGTCGCCTAGGAGGCGATCAGCGCGCCATTTGATACATCAGAAACCCGGCGGCGGCGGTCGATCACGGGGGTGGGAGGGTGGGTCCGTGGCCACCACGCAGCGCGAGCAGCCCTGGTCCGACGAGCAGCCGGAGCACGGTCGCATCCTGGCCCTCACGGCGAACCCCATCTCCCAGGCGATCTACACGATCGGCACCGCGGCCGGACGCCTGGTCGTGGTGCTCGCCGACGACGACGGCGGGCCCGGGCTCGCCTCGCTCTTCCCGGTCGAGGGAGACGCCGTCGTGCTGTGTGACCACGACGCGCCGGACGCGCCGTCGTTCCTCCGTGACGCGCTCGCCTCGCCCGCGTCGTACGTCGCGATGATGGCGAGCCGGCGCCGAGCCGAGGGCCTGGTCGCCGAGCTCGAATCCGAGGGTGCGCCGGGGTTGGAGAAGCTCCACGTCCCCGCCGGGCACAACCTGGGCGGCAAGGCCGCGGGCGAGATCGCCCTGTCGGTCGTCGCGGAGATCGTCGCCGAGTCCTACCAGCGTCCCGGCGGCTCGATGCGCGGTCCGCGTTGACGGATCTCGCCTGGCCGGTCGTTCTCCTGATCGGCCTCGTGGTGACGCTCGGCTCGTATGTCCAGGCCGTCGTGGGCCTCGGACTGGGTCTGCTGAGCGCTCCGATCGTCGCGTTGGTCGAGCCTTCGCTGGTGCCCGACCTCACCTTGTGGCTGGCGCTGTTGATCGCCGGGCTCAACCTGGTCGACGAGCACGAGCACGTCGACTGGCGCTCGACGGGCTGGTCGCTTCCGCTCCGGATCCCCGGCACGGTCCTCGGCGCGTGGCTGGTGGCGACGTTCACCGAGACCCAGATCGGCGTCGCCCTCGCGGTTATGGTGCTGATCGCCGTGGCGCTCTCGGTGCGCACGGTCGACGTACCGCTGACGCCGGCCACGCTGATGACGGCGGGTTTCGTCGCCGGCGCGACCGGCACCGCCACGTCAGTGGGCGGCCCGCCCATCGCGCTGCTCTACCAGCACGGCGATCCCAAGGTGGTGCGCGCGACGCTGTCGGTCTTCTTCTTCGTCGGGGTGATCCTCAGCCTGGGCGGCCTCGCGATCGCCGGCTCCCTCGAGCGCGAGCCGGCGATCCTCGCCCTGGTGATGACACCCGGCGTGCTGGTCGGGTACGTCGTGGGTCGGCGTACTCGCGGGCTCGTCGACCAGGCCGTCTTCCGCCGGGGCGTGCTCGTGGTCTGCACGGTCTCGGCCCTGATCCTGCTCGTGCGCTCCGCGGTCTGACCTGACGTCCGACCCCTCCGAAGTCGCCCCTCGCGGCGTAGGAGTGGGTGAGGATGTCGCGACGAGGAGGGCACATGGCCACCGACCTGCACGAGCGGCTCGCGGACCTGGCCGGGCACACGCCGCCCGCGTCACCCCCGACCGACCTGTGGGACCGCGGCGTACGCCGGCGTCGGGTGGTCGCCGCCGGGCGAGTCGCCGTCGCACTCGTCCTGGTCGCCCTGGTCGGCCTCGGTGGCTGGACCTGGAAGCAGTCCCGACCGGTCCAGCCCGCGGACACCCCGGGGCGGGCGCAGCTTCCGGGCCGGTTCTTCTCCAACATCAGCCCGTGGACGACGGCGTTCGAAGGGCCGCCGGGGCCGCTGGTGACCGTCTTCCCGAACGAGCACAAGACGCTCTGGCACACCACGAACGGGATCGTCGGCGTCACCGCCGGCTCGAGCACCTACGGATTCCTCGACCTGCCCGACAGTGCGGTGACCGACCTGGCGAACTCCGACGTGTTCATGGCCCTTTCACCCGATGGGCGCTACCTGGCGTTCTGGTTGAGCGGCACTCCCGTGGGGACGCCGAACACCGAGCTCGAAGGTGTCACGATCACCGGGGTGGCGACTTACGACACCGTCACCGGACGAGTCCGGGAAAGCCGGTTCTCCACCCAGCACGGGGTGGACCCGCTGACGTTGCTGTGGACCGACGACTCGACCCTGGTCCTCTCCTACTACCAGGCCTTGGGCGGCGACGGCTCGGCTCAGGCATCCGCTGGCCACTTCGGCGCCGCCGCGACATGGGATCCCCGTGATGCCCAGCCGACTCCCATCACCGACTCCGGTCTCGCCGAGGACCTCGACAGCGGATTCACGCGTGCCACGAGCGGAAGCGTCATCCTGCAGTCGCTCCACCCGCGTCGATGGCTGACCGGCGACCCGGCCGACGAAGGCTCGATCACGAGCTTCCGAACCGACCGGAAGGCCGACCTTCTGGTGCTCAGCCCCGACCATCGCCGCGCGATCGGCGTCATCACCGGAGGAAGCGATCACGGGCCGCTGGCGATCACCCGAGTTCCTCGGGACTCCGGGCACACCGCTGCGCTGAAGCCGCTGACGCTGGGCAACGAGTGGGTGCGGCCGCTGGCCTGGCTCGACGATGACCACGTGGCGGTCAGTCGTCAGATGCTGGTGCACGATCCGGTCAACGGCGACTACGTCGGCAGCCGCGTCGACTCGGTGGACATCGTCACCGGCACCGCTCGGACGCTCGTCACCGGCGTCGGCTACCACGGGACCAGTGACTCCGACCCATGGATCGCCAACGACCTGTGGCGGGCACCTGGAGTCGTAGCAAAGCCGCCGCCGAGTCCGCCGAACCAGCGGGCGTGGACGATCGGGCTCGGCATCGCTGGTTCGCTCGTACTGCTCCTCGTCGGATCTCTGGTCAGGGGGCGGCGTGGCCGGCGGGCGTGAGGACTTCGAGGCGTTCGTCGTGGCGAGGTACGCCGCGCTGCTGCGCACGGCGTACCTCCTCACTGGCGACCACCACGACGCCGAGGACCTGCTTCAGCAGACCCTGGTGAAGGCGGTGGGTGCCTGGAAGCGCGTGACCGGCGACCCCGAGCCGTACGTCCGCACGATCCTGGTCCGCGAGAACGTCTCGCGATGGCGCAGGCGGCGCTGGCGTGAGCTGACGACCGACGTGGTGCCGGAATGGACAATCCCCGACCAGGACGCCGACGACCGTCTTGCTCTCCATCGCGCGCTCGGCGTCCTCGCGCCGAGGCAACGAGCAGTGATCGTGCTCCGCTACTACGAGGACCTCACCGAGGTGCAGACGGCAGACACCTTGGGCATCTCGGTCGGCACCGTGAAGTCGCAGACCCGCGACGCGCTTCGTCGCCTTCGGGAACAGGTGCCGGGACTCGCCGACGTGCTCGTTTCGCCGTGAGGTCGACCGCCTCCCGGATAGCCTTCCCGCGTGTCGAGCACCACCCCCCGGGCAGGCAACCCCCAGGTCAAGCGCATCATCGTCGCCGTCGGCGCACTCGTGCTGGTCGGGATCCTCGTCTTCATGTTCTACAAGGCGCAGCAGCCGCCGCACGGCGACGACCCCCACAACGACATCCCCGCGCTGAAGGCGACGAAGTACTACGACTTCGCGGGCGGTGACCACGTGACCGGGCCGATCCAGTACAAGCAGGTGCCGCCGGCGGGTGGCCCGCACAACCCCGTCTGGTACGACTGCGGCGCCTACTCGACCCCTGTCCAGAACGAGAACGCCGTGCACGACCTGGAGCACGGCACCGTCTGGATCACCTACCGGCCCGATCTGTCCTCCGCCGATGTCGCGAGCCTCCAGAGCAAGCTCGAGGGCCTCAAGAGCGGCAAGTGGATGCTCTCGCCGTACCCGGACCTCCCCTCGCCGGTCGTGGTCACCGTGTGGAACGCCCAGCTCGACCTCAAGGGTGCCGACGACCCGCGGCTGCAGCCGTTCCTGGACTTCTACGGCGATGGGCACACCGCGCCCGAGGCAGCGTTCGCCACCTGCAAGGGCGGCGACCCGACGCCCCCCGCCAACTGACCGTCACACGGTCCGGGACAGCCACGCGGCGACGGTCTCGCCGAAGCGCTCGCGCTCGTCGGTGACCAGGGAGTGGGTTGCGTCGTCCACCCACTGCACCTCGGCGTCGGGCAGGGCCCGGGAGAAGGCAGCGGCGCCCCGCTCGTTTACCTCGCGCGCCTCGGCCGGCTGAGTCGCGAGCAGCAGGAGGACCGGCATGCCGGAGGCCGCGACGGTCGGCCAGGTCTCGCTCTGCCGGGCACGCATGAGGTGGTACAGCGCGGGACCGCGCGCAGCACCCGGGGTGCGCGAGACGAGCCCGCCTTCGCCGTCGGGCTCCATGCCCTCGAGGAAGGCGTCGACCAGGACGTCGTCGGGCTCGGTGTGGATCATCTCGGCTACCGCGTCGCGATCGGGCAGCCGGAGCCGCGTCTCGTCGCCCTGCGCGATCAGGTCGCGCAAGGTCGCGCTGAGGTCGGCGCCCGGGGTGTCGGCGTAGTCGAGGTGGCCGCTGTCGACCAGCACCAGAGCCCGGACCAGCCCGGGATGCGCGGCGGCGACGTGGCACGCGACGGCGCCACCCCAGCTGTGACCGACCAGGACGAACCTGCTCCAGCCGAGCTCGGCCGCGAGGTCGGCCACGAGCTCGGCCAGGGCCGGGACGGCGTACGCATCGGGAGTCGCGAGCGGGGGAGAGCCGCCGTACCCAGGGAGGTCCGGAGCGGCGACGTCATACCCGGCGTACTCGAGGGGGCCGACCCCGAGCCCGAGGAAGGCCGCCGACGAGGCCGGGCCGAGGGCGTGCAGGAACATCAGGGGCGTCCCGTCCTCGGTGCCCCAGCGGCGTACGAAGAGAGGTACGCCGCCGACCGTCAGCTCGTGACCGCTCACGACTCGCTCGGCTTGCGCTCGACCTGGAGCTGCCGCTCGGTGTCGGCGAAGCCGACGCTGCGGTAGACGCGAATCGCGAGGTACTCCGGGTCGGCGACCATCACGAGCGTGTGGGCGCCGAGCTCGTCGAAGCCGTAGCGGCTGACCCGGTGGACGAGCGTGCCCGCGAGCCCACGGCCCCGAGCGTCCGGGTGGGTCTTCACGTTCTGGAAGCGCGCGAGCCCGGGTGATGCCGTGAAAAGACCCATCGACGCGAGCAGCCGGTCGTCCTCGAAGGCGCCCCACCACGCGCCGTACCCGGCCGTGACGAGGCGTCGTTCGGCCTCCGCTCGGGCGGTGACGAACTCGATGCTGTGGGTGCCCGGCTCCTCGCCGGCCATGTCGAGCTCGATCTGCTGGGCCCAGTCGTCGTCCGAGGCCAGCTGCCGGTACTTCGCGGACGTGTTGGGTCGCGGAGGCTCGTGCACCGAGGTCGCGGTCATCACCGAGGACCACTCGGTGTCGAGTCCGAGCGCCGCGAACGGCGCGAGGTCGTCCGCGGTGCCGGACGTGCCGTCGACACCGAAGGTGCGGTGCCGAGCCTCGGGGAACGCCGCCTCGAACGTGTCGAGCCACCGCTGTGCGTCCGCCTCGTCGCGAGGCGCGGTCGCGAGGAGCAGGAAGTTGCCCCACCAGTACGTCGGGTTGTCGGGAGTGCGGACCACGAGGTGGGTGCCGCGGTCCTCGATCGTGCTGCCGGAGTGCTCCAGCATCGCGAGGTCGGTGCGGAACGCCAGCGACGCGATATCCATGTGCGGCACCGTACGGGCCCGTGTGAGGTTGGCTCCATGAGTTTTGAGGTGCGCCCCGAGCAGGCCATCGACCGTGAGGACGTCCTGCGAGTGATCGCCGCCGCGTTCGGCGACCACGGCGACAAGGTGGCGGACATCTGGGCAAGCCTCGGCCATCACAAGCGCGCGGGCCTCGTCGTGGAGCAGGGCGGCCATGTGCTCGGCCACGTCGGGCTCAGCCGCGCCTGGGTTGATGCGCGTCGCGAGCTGGTCGAGGTGTGGGTGCTGTCGCCCTTGAGCGTGGCACCGGACCGTCAGGGGGAGGGGATCGGCACGGCCCTGGTGGCCGCCGCCGTTGAGGCGGCACGCGGGAGCGGCGCACCGGCTCTCTTCTTGGAAGGGGACCCGGACTACTACGGTCCGCGGGGGTTCGAGCAGGCCGACGGTCGGGGCTTCCTGCCACCGGCACTGGTGCGCACCCCGCGACCGGCGTTCCAATGCGTCTGCTTCGACAACCACGAGGAATGGATGACGGGTCAGCTGATCTACCCGGACGTCTGGTGGACCCACGACGCCGCGGGACTGCGCGACCCGCGGCTGGCAGGGGTGGAGGAGTACCTCGCCGCGCAGGATTGACTCGAACACGTGTTCGACTGATGATGAGCGCATGCTCGTCTCACCGCCCGGCTGGCCCCGCCAGGTCCGGCCGCCCGACGCCCCCGACTGGGAGCGCACCGCGTGCAACTGGCTGCTCGACCAGTGCCCGCCGGACTACCGCGCGTACCCCGCGCTGCGGCGGCATCCGGTCGTGCTCGCGCGGTTCGCGGTGCTCCACATCGAGGCCAACCAGGCGGCGTGCCGACGCGGCCTGAGCGAGGCGCGCTCCGAGCTCCACCAGGTCGCCGACCTCGACGTCGTCGAGGCCGCGATCACCACCTGGCAGGCGGAGGACGCGCGTCTGCTCGCCGTACGCCGGGAGGCCGGGCTGCTCGAGGAGGCGCTGCGCGGTCGCCGCTACCGCGCCCGCCTCTGACGTTCGACGGTCGAGCCTGTCGGGACCACGAGCGACGTGACCCACCGTGCGGGGGCTCGTTGAGCCGGGCATGCGCCGTATCCCCGCCGTCCTTGCCGTCGCCACGGTTGCCCTCACCGCGGTCATCCCGTTCGCGTCGAGTGCGGACGCGAAGGACCCCTTGCGGTACGTCGCGCTCGGCGACTCCTACAGCGCGGCGAGCGGGGTGACGCCGGTCGACCCGAGCAGTCCGCTCTGCGCGCGGTCGACCGTCAACTACCCGCACCTGATCGCCGACAAGACCAAGGCGACCTTGACCGACGTCACCTGCGGCGGCGCGGAGACCAAGGACTTCACCGAGAGCCAGTACCCGGGCGTCGCGCCGCAGCTGGACGCCGTCCACCGTCGCAACCAGCTCGTGACGATGACGATCGGCGGCAACGACAACGACACGTTCATCGGCGCGATCGTGAAGTGCGGCGCCGCCGGGCTGTCGACCCTGGGTCAGGGCAGCCCGTGCCGCGACATGTACGGCCACCAGTTCCGGCACGACATCCGGCACACGACGTACCCAGCCCTGGTCAAGGCGCTGAAGGCCGTGCACCGGAAGGCACCGCACGCCCGCGTCGCGATCCTCGGCTATCCGTGGATCCTGCCGCCGACCGACGGCTGCTTCGACAAGATGCCGATCGCGAAGGGCGACGTGCCCTACCTCCGGCGCGTCCAGGCCACGCTCAACAACGCCGTACGCCGGGCAGCCGGCGAGACCGGATCGACGTACGTCGGCTTCAAGCGCGTCTCCGAGGGGCACGACGCCTGCCAGCCACAGGGCGTCCGGTGGATCGAGCCGGTGCTCCAGGGCACCAACCCGGTCGTCGTGCATCCCAACGCGCTCGGTGAGCGGCACATGGCGAAGCGGGCGATCAAGGTGCTGCACCTGTCCTGACGCTCACTCCTCGCCGGTCGTCCCGTCGACGAGCTCTCGGGCGATGTCGAGGTGACCGACATGGCGCGCGTACTCCTGGACCAGGTGGAGCAGGATCCACTGCAGCTGCGGAGCGGTATCGGGATCGCGGAAGCGTCCGGTGAGTTCCGAGATCTCCGTCAGCTCGTGCGCCTCGACGATCGCGCGCGTGCGCGCGGACGCCTCGTCCAGCATCGCCACGAGCTCCTCGACCGGCCGGTCGAGGGTGATCCAGCCCGAGGCCTCCTCGGCTCGATCGCGCCAGGGGTCCTCTATCTGGTGACCGAGGAAGCCCCACTCGAGCCATCGGCGCTCGACGTTGACCAGGTGGTTCACCAGGCCGGACGGCGTCCAGCCCGAGGGCACGACGGTCCCGGTGAGCTCGGCATCGCTCAGCCCCGTCAGCTTGGTCGCGACCATGCCCCGGAAGAAGTCGAGGTAGTCCAGGAGCAGGCCGCGCAGGTCGTCGGTCGACGCGGGCTCGGGAAAGGCCGTGTGCGGGGACGTCATCCGAGCACGCGACGGGCGAGGTCGACGTGGAAGCGCGTCGACAGGAGCAGGTCGTCGACGTGCACGCGTTCGTTCTTGTTGTGGTAGCCCGACCGCAGAACCTCGTACGGCGTGGACGCGAACGGGCTGAACCCGTAGGCGTTCGTGCCGCCTGCCGCGCGCAGGAAGTTGCTGTCGGTGAAGCCGGTGGACAGCGTCGGCAGCAGCATCGCCTCGTCGCCCTCGCTCTCGAGGAACGCCGCGATCGCCGCCGGCACCACGCCGTCGACGGGGGAGGACGTCGCGTGGACCATCGGCTCCGGCCAGGCCAGCTCGTAGGGCACGTCACCCCCGAGCAGGGCCGCCACCTGTGCCTCGACGTCCGCCTCAGTCGTGCCGGGCAGGACGCGGATGTCGACCTCCGCAGTCGCGCGGGCCGGCATCACGTTCCGCTTGTTCGAGGCCCACAGCATCGTCGCGGCGTACGTCGAGCCCATCAGCGCCTGGATCCGGTCGCCGAGGCCGGCGTGCAGGGCGTCGGCCTCGACCAGGGCCTTCGCGAGGTCGGGCTCGTCGCGACCCAGCAAGGCGCGCAGCATCGCGATCGCCTCTGGCGCCGGTGCCGGCTCGGGCATCCCGGATCCCAGCCGCGGCAGCAGCTGGGCGAGCAGCGGGACGGCGTTGCTGCCGAGCGTCGGGATGGAGGCGTGCCCGGCCTCGCCGCTCGCGATGACCTGGACGGGATAGGTGCCCTTCTCGCCGACGGTGTAGTCGACGATCTCGCGGCCGTCGCTGAGCGGGATGCGCTCGCCTCCGCCCTCGTTCACGCTGTGGGTCGGCCGGATGTCCGTGCGCTCCTCCAGCAGCCAGCGCATGCCGCAGTCGGCGTACCCGTCCTCCTCGTCGGCGACCGCGATCAGCCAGAGGTCACCCCGCGGCTGGAATCCGGTGCGAGCCAGCTCGGCCATCGCCACCGCCCGCGCCGCGACCTCGTTCTTCATGTCGACGGCACCCCGGCCCCAGAGGAAGCCGTCGTCGTCGATGACACCCTCGAACGGCGGGTGGACCCAGTCGCGCGCGTCGCACGGCACGACGTCGGTGTGCCCGACGAACGCCAGCGAGTCGGCTGCATCGTCGGTCGAGCCTGTCGAGACCACTCCCGGGATCCTCGCCACCAGGTTCGCGCGCCGGGGATCGCGGGCGACGAGCTCGGACTCGACGCCGTTGCGGGCGAGATAGTCCTGGAGGTACTCCGCGCACAGCGTCTCGTTGCCGAGTCCGGGCTCGCGGGCGTTGGTGGTGTCGAGGCGAATCAGGTATCGCGCGACCTCCAGCACCTCGTCGTGCAGGCGGGACGGATCAGTCATCGAGAGCTCCGAGACGGTCGAGGATCCAGGCGTAGATCTCGGCTTCGTAGGCGAGGTGTCCGATCCTGCCGGACGGGCCGACGTGCGCGCCGGCCGCGGTCTCGCACCGGAAGAGCAGACGCGGCGACCAGTCGGGGTCGGAGTGACGCAGGGCAGCCACCCACTTGGCCGGCTCGCGCACCATCACCCGAGGGTCGTGCACGGCACCGGTGACCAGCAGGTCGGGACGGCCGCCGGCGGCCGGGAGGTTGTCGTACGGCGAGTAGGCGAGCATCCAGTCGAACTGCTCGCGGATGCGCGGGTCTCCCCACTCCTCCCACTCGTTGATCGTGAGCGGGATGGAGGCGTCGAACATCGTCGTCACGACGTCGACGAAAGGCACCTCGGCGACGACCGCGCGCCAGCGGTCGGGGCGCTGGCTGAACACCGCGCCCTGCAGGAGCCCGCCGGCGCTCAGGCCGCGGGAGGCGATCCGGTCGCCATCGACGAGGCCGTCGCGAGCCAGCCCGTCGGCCACAGCGGCCAGGTCGTCGAAGGTGTGCTGCTTGGTCGCCATGCTCCCGTCGAGCCACCACCGGCGCCCGCCGTCGCCGCCGCCGCGGATCAGCGCGTGAACCCAGACCACACCGCGGTCGAGCACGCTCGGGAGCCCCGCGTCCCACTCGGGCTCGTCGACCGCTTCGTAGGCGCCGTACGCGTAGATCAGGGCGGGGGCGGAGCCGTCGAGTGGAGTGTTGCGGTGCCGCAGCAGGACGGCCGGGACCTCGGTGCCGTCCGGCGCCGGGAAGGTACGCCGCTCGGTGACGTAGTCGTCCGGGTCGTGCCCGGGCGCCTCGCCGCGGTGCACCTCGGTCGGGTCACCGGTCGTCAGGTCGACGTGCCACCAGATCGGAGGACGCAGGTAGGTCTCGTCGACCACCAGCACGGCGTCGGTGTCGAAGAGCTCGTTGTGGTCGAGATCGAGGCATCCCACCTCGGAGCTCGAGTGCGCGACGAGACCCTCGCCCGCGAGGTCGTCGTGCCGCACGATGCGCAGCCGGTGCTGACCCTCGGCGCGGTAGGAGAGCACCACCGCGCCGGCGAAGGCGTCGGCGCGCAGCAGCCGCTCGTCGGGGTTCTCGGGTCGGACCTCGGTCCACGTCGTGTGGTCCTGGTCCGAGCCGGCTGGCACCGGTGCCCGCATCAGGCGGAACTCGACGGCGTCGTCGTTGGTGACCACGAGGATGGTGTCGCCGCCGGCGTGCTCGGCGTCGTACACGACACCGTGGCGCCGGCCGCCGACCGACCTCGGCGGTGTCTCGGGAGCGTGCGCGCTGACGACCCACACCTCGCTGGTCGACCGACTGCCGCTGGTGATGACGACGAGGTCGCCGCTGCGCGTGGTCCGGAGCTCGAGCTCGAAGCGTTGGTCAGGCTCCTCGATGACCAGCACGTCGTCGGCGACGTCTGTGCCGAGGGTGTGGCGCCAGACCTGGTGCGGTCGGTAGGCGTCGTCGTGGACCGTGTAGAAGAAGGTGCGCGAGTCGGCGCTCCAGGCACCCGTGAAGTAGCTGCGAGCGACCCGGTCGGGCAGGTCCTCGCCGGTGCGGAGGTCGCGGAAGCAGAGCTCGAACACCTCGTCCCCGGCGACGTCGACGCTGTAGGCCAGGACGTCCTCGTCTGGGCTCACGAGGGTCAACCCCAAGTCGAGGTAACCGGTCCCGCGATCCTGCGCACTGATGTCGAAAAAGAGTGATGAAGATTCGGATTCAGTCGTTGACCCACCCGCTGAATCATGATTCAGTCGCCAGAGTTCGGCGTAGTCGCTGTTCACGGGGTGGCGGGTCCAGTAGGAATATTTCCTCCGGGACCAGCGGGCGGACTCGTCGTCGGTCGGTAACCGGGACAGCATCTCCGCCTTCATGGCAGACCCCAGGGAGTCCAGATGAGCAACGGACGCGTTGTAAAAAGCTCGCTCGGCGACGAGGTGGTCCAAGACGGCGGGCTCGTCCCCGCCCAGCCAGTGGTAGGGGTCGACGCGGTCGACCCCGTGCTCGGTGTGGGTGAAAGGGCGGCGAGGCGCGGTCGGCGGGGTCGTCGGTCGAGGCACGGCGGTCACCGTACCGCCGGGGCGCTGATGGTCGCGCTGGGATTGCTGCTCGCCACGCTGCTGCCCGGTCTCGCGATCGGCGCTCCGGCGCAGGGCAAGGACAAGGTGGTCTTCCACGTCGCGATGCTGGGCGAGGGCGTCGACTCGCTGAACCCGTTCCTCGGCTTCCAGGCTCCGTCGTACGAGATGTGGGGCCTGACCTACGACTACCTCACCGGCTACTCGATGAAGGACATGTCGCCCGAGCCCGGACTCGCCACGAAGTGGACGACCTCGGACGACGGCCTCACGTGGACCTTCACGGTCCGCAGCGGTGTGAAGTTCTCCGACGGCGTGCCGCTGACGGCCGCCGACGTCGCCTACACCTTCAACCGCGTCCTCCACGGCACGGCCGAGAGCACCAACTGGATCTCCTACCTCAAGGGCGTCACCTCGGTGACCGCGCCGAACGCCACGACGCTGGTGCTGAAGCTGAAGAAGCCGAGCGCGACGCTGCCGCTGCTGCCGATCCCGATCGTTCCCGAGCACATCTGGAAGAACGTCAGCGAGTCGGAGATCAAGAGCTACGGCGCCGAACCCAAGAACGGCCAGCCCGTGGTGGGCTCGGGACCCTTCCGCCTGGTGCAGGGCACCAGCGACGGCCAGATCTTCAAGTTCGAGGCCAACCCCGACTACTGGGGCGGTGCGCCGCACATCGACGAGGTCATCTTCCAGTTCTACAAGAACGACGACTCAGCGGTTCAGGCGCTGATCGCCGGTGAGGCAGACTTCGTCGAGGGCATCACGGCGCTCGAGGTGAAGAGCCTCCAGGGCAAGCCGGGCATCACGGCGCAGAACGGCAACTCACCGGGCTTCGACGAGATCGCGTTCAACGCCGGGTCGGTGGACCTCAAGGGCAACCCGATCGGCAACCCGAACCCGGCCGTGAAGGACCCGGCGTTCCGTCACGCACTCGGATACGCGCTCGACCTGCCGACCCTGATCAAGAAGGTCTACCAGGGTGCCGGCCTGCCCGGGACGACGATCGTCCCGCCCAACTACACCGACTACCACTGGGAGCCACCCGCCGACCAGAAGTACACCTTCGACCTGGACAAGGCCGGACAGCTCCTCGACGAGGCCGGATACAAGAAGGACTCCAGCGGGCAGCGGCTGGAGAAGGACGGCAAGACGCCGATCAACCTGCGTTTGGCCGCTCGCTCGGACTCGCCGACGTCCTTGCACACGATGGACTACTTCAAGCAGTGGCTCGCGGACCTCGGCATCAAGTCGCAGGTCTCGACGTACAGCTCGAGCCAGCTGACCGACGAGATCTACAAGGGCAACTTCGACGCCTTCCAGTGGGGCTGGTACGTCGAGCCGGACCCCGACTCGATGCTCAGCTACATGACGTGCGGTCAGCGGCAGCACTCGTCGGACTCGTTCTACTGCAACAAGGAGTACGACAAGCTCTACGAGGAGCAGCACGTCTCGACCGACCACGCGAAGCGCGTGGAGCAGATCAAGAAGATGCAGGAGATCGTCTACCGTGACGCGCCGTACCTCGTCACGGCGTACTCGGCGATCGGCGAGGCCGTGCGCAGCGACCGGTTCGCCTGCCTGGTCACCCAGCCCAACCCGGGCGGCATCTGGCTCGAGCAGTACGGCGTCTACAACTACATCCACATGAAGCCGGCCGACGACGCCAAGACCTGCGACGCGGCGCCGGGGCTGACCGGTGCGGTCAAGGCGACCAAGGGAGGCGAGGAGTCCTCGTCGACCGGGCCGTTCCTGATCGGGGCCGGGGTCGTCGTCGTGCTCGCGCTGGTCGGAGGCGGGTTCGTGATGATGCGGCGTCGCTCGACGGTGGAGGACCGCGCGTGACGGCGAGTCCTCGAACGGGACCGTCGACGGCTGGGCGGGGCCGCGGATGAGCCTGGTCGCGGATCCCGGCCTCGTGGCCGGTGCCGAGCAGGAGGAGGCGCAGCCGCGTCGCCGTGGCTACCTGTCGTACGTCGGACTGAAGGTGCTCGGCGCGTTCGGGAGCCTCTGCTTCATGCTGGTCGTGAACTTCTTCCTGTTCCGCGTACTGCCCGGTGACCCGGCCAAGACGCTCGGTCGGGGACGCCTGACCAGTCAGGCGCAGGTGGACGCGTTCAACAAGACCTACGGGCTGAACGAGCCGCTGCCGCAGCAGTTCCTGACCTTCTTGAAGAACGTCGTCCACGGCGACCTGGGGATCTCACTGCAGTACCGCCTGCCGGTGTCGCAGCTGATCCAGGACCGGCTCTGGCCGACGATCATGCTGGTCGGGACGTCGACCCTGCTGTCGACGGTGATCGGCGTCTACCTCGGGATCAAGGGCGCGTGGAACCGCGGCGGCCTGTTCGACAAGATCTCCAACGGGACTTCGCTCACGCTCTACTCGATGCCCGAGTGGTGGCTGGGTCTGCTGCTGATCGCCGGCCTCGGCGTCGGCTTCTCGTTCGTGCCCGGACTCTTCCCGACCGGTGGCCTGCATTCGCCGAGCGCGGATCCGAGCTCCCTGCACGGCGTGCTCGACACGACCTGGCACCTGGTCCTACCCGTGACCACACTGACGCTCGCCTATCTGGCGGAGTACTCCCTGATCATGCGGAGCTCCCTGCTCGACGAGCTCGGGGAGGACTACCTGCAGACGGCTCGGGCCAAGGGGCTGCGCGACGTGCAGGTGCGCAACCGGCACGCCGTACGCAACGCCCTGCTGCCGACCACCACACTGATCGCGCTCAACATCGGCTTCGTGGTGTCGGGTGCGATCACGGTCGAGACCGTGTTCTCGATCCCGGGTCTCGGGCTGCTCTCCACCGATGCGATCGACGTCCCCGACTTCTGGGTCCTCCAGGGCACGTTCCTGGTCGCCAGTGCCGGCGTGATCCTGGCCAACCTGGTGGCGAACCTCATCTACGGCTGGCTCGACCCGAGGGTGCGGACATGACGACCCCGGATGTCACAACCACGCGGCTGTCGGCCCGACAGCTGTCCTGGCGACGCCGCGCGACGGCGTGGCGACGGGGCTGGGCGCAGTTCCGCACCCACCAGAGCGGCATGATCGGGCTCGGCATCCTGGTCGTCTTCATCGCGATCGCCCTCGCGGCGCCGCTGATCTCGAGCCGGTCCGGCCTCGACGTCACCCGCGCCGACGGTCCGGTGCTGGGCAGCCCGTCCGGGAGCTACCTGCTGGGCACCGACGAGAACGGCCGATCGGTGCTCACCCTGCTGATCTGGGGCTCCCGCATCTCGCTGCTGGTCGGCCTGATGGCGACCGTGATCTCGATGATCATCGGCACTTTGATCGGCCTCGTCTCCGGCTTCTTCTCCGGCTGGGTCGGGCGGATCTTCTTCCGGATCACCGAGTGGTTCCTGGTGATCCCGTATCTGCCGCTGGCGATCGCCCTGGCCAGCGTGCTCGGCCGCTCGCTGGTCAACATCATCATCGTGATCGGTGTGACCTCGTGGCCGGGGACGGCGCTGCTGATCCGCAGCCAGACCCTGTCGATCCGCGAGCGCGCGTACGTCGAGCGCGCCGAGGCGATCGGGGCCGGGCGCTGGCACCAGATGGGCCGGCATGTGCTGCCCAACGTCATGCCCATGGTGTTCGCGAACACCACGCTGACCGTCGCGGGCGCGATCCTCGCGGAGACCACCCTGAGCTTCCTCGGCCTCGGTGACCCGACCCGCACGTCGTGGGGCACGATGCTCGACTCGGCGTTCGAGGTCGGGGCGATCACGACCGGCTGCTGGTGGTACATCATTCCGCCCGGCGTCTGCGTCGTGCTCGTCGTGATGGCCTTCACGCTGATCGGGAACGCACTCGAAGAGGTGCTCAATCCACGGCTGCGGGGCCGCTGATGAGCGACTCGACCCTGCTCGCCATCCGCGACCTCCACGTCACCTATGCCACCGGCGACGGCGGGCTCCCGGCGGTCCGTGGCGTCGACCTCACCGTCGAGCGCGGCCAGATCGTCGGCGTGGCCGGCGAGTCCGGCTGCGGGAAGTCCACGTTGGCCAGCACCGTGCTCCGGCTCCAGCCGCCCAGCGCGACCGTCACCGGTCAGGTGCTGTTCGACGGTCAGGACGTCATGACGATGCGCTGGGGCGAGCTCCGTGCCGTGCGGTGGTCGGGTGCGTCTGTCGTGTTCCAGGGCGCCCTGCACTCACTCAACCCGGTACACCGGATCGGCGCCCAGATCGCCGAGCCCATCAGGGTCCACACGCCGGGACTCGGGGACGCCAAGATCGAGACCCGCGTCGGCGAGCTGCTGGAGCAGGTGGGTCTGGACCCCCAACGTGCGAAGAGCTACCCGCACCAGCTGTCCGGGGGTCAGAAGCAACGCGTGATGATCGCGATGGCCCTGGCCTGTGACCCCGAGCTGGTCGTCGCCGACGAGCCGACGACGGCGCTGGACGTGATGGTGCAGGCCCAGGTGCTGAACGTGCTCTCGGGTCTTGTGCGCGAGCGTGGTGTCGGGATGCTGATGATCAGCCACGACCTCTCGGTGCTCGCGGACCTCTGCGACCGGATCACGGTGATGTACGCCGGGCGCGTGATCGAGGAGGGCCCGGCCGCCAAGGTCTTCGCCGACCCACTCCACCCCTACGCCGCCGCGCTGTCGGCGGCCTTCCCACGGGTCGGCGACCCGGCGGCCAGGTTCGCACCCGCCGGTCTGCCCGGCGACCCGCCCGATCCGCGCAACCTGCCGGGCGGGTGCTCCTTCGCCCCGCGATGCCCGCGAGCCGCCGAGGTCTGCCTGCCTGCCGAGCCCGAGCTCGCGACGTACGCCGAGGGCCGGGCCGCCGCCTGCGTCCGGATCGGCGATCGCTCGTCGGTCGAGCACTCTTCGTCGGTCGAGCACTCTTCGTCGGTCGAGCACTCTTCGTCGGTCGAGCCTGTCGAGACCACGAACCGAGATGGAGCCGCGTCGTGACTGCCGAGCTCTCGGTGACCGGACTGCGGGTCGAGTTCACGACGCGATCCGGCCGGGTGGCTCGCGCGCTGGACGGAGCGGATCTCGTCGTCAGGGCCGGTGAGGTCGTCGCCCTGGTGGGGGAGTCCGGCTCGGGCAAGACCACGCTGGCGCGCAGCATGGTCGGGCTCACGACGCCTGTGGCCGGTGAGGTCCGGTGGGAGGGCAAGCCGATGAACCGGTCGGCGCGGGGGCTCAAGGCGCTGCGACGCCATGTGCAGCTCGTGCTCCAGGACCCGAGCGGCGCGCTCAACCCGCGCCAGACCGTCTACGAGTCGGTGGCCGAGGGGCTCCGGGTCCACAAGCTCGTCAGCGGGTCCGGCAAGACCGAGGCCGAGATGGTCGCCGAAGCCCTGTCGAACGCCGGGCTCCGACCGCCGGAGGCGCTCTTCCTGCGCTACCCGCACGAGCTCTCCGGTGGTCAGCGCCAGCGCGTGCTCATCGCCGGGGCGCTCGCCGTCCAGCCCCAGCTCCTCATCGCCGACGAGCCGGTCTCGAGCCTCGACGCCTCGATCCGGGGCGAGATCCTCGCCCTGATCCTGCGCCTGCGCGAGCAGCTCGGTCTGGGCGTCCTCGTGGTGACCCACGACCTCGGCCTGGCGTGGAACATCGCCGACCGGATCGCGGTGATGTACCTCGGGCGTGTGGTCGAGGCCGGGCCGACGGAGGCCGTGCTGACGGCACCCCAGCACCCCTACACGCAGGCCCTGCTGTCCGTCGTACCCGAGATGGAGCGCCTCGAGCCGATCGTGCTCCGCGGCGAGATCCCCGACCCGACCCGCATCCCGCAGGGCTGTCGCTTCCATCCGCGCTGCCAGGTCCTGGCCTCGGGGGAGGCGGACGCGGTCGCCGCCGACTGCCGATCCACCCCGCTCACGATCCTGCCTGCCGACCCCGAGGGCCACCGGTGCGCTTGTCACCTGGTCGCCGCCCGAGGAGGTGTGGTCCCCACCGACGCGAAGGACGCGTCCGATTCCGAGGAGGTGTCTCCATGACCCTGCAAGCAGCGCTGCCGCGCGAGCTGTACGTCGATCCCTCGGCCTGGGAGCGCGAACGCGAGCACGTCCTCCTGCGCGAGTGGACCTGCGTGGGTCGGGTCGCGGACCTCGGTCTCCACGAGCCGGAGCGGGTGGCGGTCGTCGAGGTGCTCGGTGAGTCGATGGTCGTCACGTCGGACGCCGATGGTGCCCTGCACGCGGCGTACAACGTGTGCCGGCACCGCGGCTCCCAGCTGTTCCCGACCGAGCCCGGCTCGGGGGTGCAGACGTGCGCGGCCAAGTCGATCCGCTGTCCGTACCACTCGTGGACCTACGCTCTCGACGGCACGTTGCTCCGGGCTCCGCACACCGACGACGGCGAGGTCGACCCGCCCGAGTTCTCCCTACACACGGTCGGTGTCGAGGCGTGGGGGGGCTTCGTCTTCGTGCACCCGACCCCGACCGACGCGCCACCCCTGGCCGGGTCGGTCGCGCGTGCGGCGCACACGCTCGAGCACTACGACCTGGAGTCGCTGGTCACCGGTCTCACGCTGACCTACGACGTCGCGGCCAACTGGAAGGTGGTCGCCGAGAACTACAACGAGTGCTACCACTGCGGCCCGGTGCACCCCGAGCTGTCGCGGCTGGTGCCGCAGTTCGCGGGCGGTGGGCGCGGGCTCGACTGGGACGCCGGGATCCCGCACCGCGAAGGCGCCTGGACGTTCACGATGAGCGGGACCACCGATCGCCTGCCGTTGCCCGGTCTCGACGACGACGAGCGCACGAGGCACAAGGGCGAGCTGGTCTACCCCAACCTCATGCTCTCGGCATCCGCCGACCACGTCGCTGCGTTCACGCTCGAGCCGCTGTCGGTGGACCGGACCAGGATCGGGTGTCGGCTGCTCTTCCACCCCTCCGAGGTCGAGAAGCCCGGCTTCGACCCCTCGGACGCGGGCGACCTGTGGGACCTGGTGAACCGGCAGGACTGGGCGATCTGCGAGTCCGTGCAACGCGGGATGTCGTCTCGGGCCTACACCCATGGCTGGTTCGCGCCGATGGAGGACGACTCCGCCGACATCCGCCGCTGGCTCCTGCCCAGGCTCGAGGGCCTGCCCCCGTCGGTCGAGCCCTTCGAGACGCCTCGTCCCTCGGCTCCTCACGAACCACCTGTCGAGACCACGGATGAGTGAGGCGGTGGACGTCGACTACGTCGTCGTCGGGCTCGGGGCGCTCGGCTCGGGAGCTGCCTGGCAGCTCGCGTCGCGCGGCTTCTCGGTCGTCGGGCTCGAGCAGTTCGAGCTCGGGCACTCCCGTGGCGCCTCGCACGACACGTCGCGGATCCTGCGGCACAGCTACCACACGCCGGGCTACGTCCGCCTGACCTGCGAGGCGTACGACGACTGGGCGCTGCTGGAGAAGGAGTCGGGCGAGTCACTGGTCACCGTCGTCGGGGGCCTCGACCTCTTCCCACCGGACTGCGTGATCCGTCCCGACGAGTACGTCGCGTCGCTGCGCGAGGTCGGCATCGGCTTCGAGGAGCTCGACGTCGCGGAGATCCGGCGCCGGTGGCCGCAGTTCGACCCGCCCGAGGGGACGCTCGGACTGTTCCAGGAGCGCGGTGCGATCGTGCCGGCCGCGCGCGGGACCGCGGCGATGCAGCGGCTCGCGACCGAGGCCGGTGCGACGCTACGGGGCTCCACGCCGGTGTCCCGGGTGACCGACCACGGCTCGCACGTCGTCGTCGAGGCCGGCGACACGGCGTACACCTGTCGTGGCGTGGTGGTCGCCGCCGACGCCTGGACCAACCAGGTGCTGGCCGGCCTCGACGTCGAGGTCCCGCTGACGGTGACCCTCGAGCAGCCGACGTACTTCCAGCCGCCGGACCCCGCGGCGTACCGCGACATCCCGCTGTGGATCTGGATGGACGAGCCGTCGTACTACGGCTTCCCCTGCTACGGCGAGGACACCGTGAAAGCGGCGCAGGACTGCGGCGGTCCGGTCGTCGACCCCGACGGCCGGACGACCGCGCCCGACCCGGAGATGCTGGCGCGGCTGTCGTCGTTCATGGGGTCGCTGCTGCCGGGCAGCGGGCCTGTGGTGCGGTCGCTGCGCTGCCAGTACACGCTCACGCCTGACCGTGACTTCGTGCTCGCCCCGGTGCCCGGGCACGAGTCGGTGGTCGTCGGCCTGGGCTCGGCCCACGGCTTCAAGTTCGCGCCGACGTTCGGCCGGATCCTGGCCGACCTGGTGTCGACGGGGGAGACGACCTCCGACGTGGCGGCCTTCGGCTTCGACCGGCCCGGGCTCACCGACCCGGCGTACCAGGCGAACTGGATGGTCTGATCCCATCGCGCGCGCCGTCGTGGAAGGCGCCCGCCCCGACCGGCAGACTGGTCGCGCCATGGCTCCCGCTGCATCCCACCCGGCCGACGTACCCGGCGGTGACCGTGACATCCGCGAGGTCACGGCGACGCTGAACCTCGCCCTGCGCATCGGCGAGCTGCTGCTGTCGTCCGGCGCGGGGGCCAGCGACGTCAGCGCCGCGATGCGGAACGTCGCGTGGGCCTGCGGGATCCGCGGCTACACCGCGGACGTGATGTTCACCGAGCTCACGATGAGCCAGCAGTCGTCGCCCGACGAGCCGGCACTCATCCAGATCCGGCAGGTGCGCTACCGCGAGGTGGACTACGGCGACCTCACCGAGGTCGACCACCTGATCCGCGACCTCGTCGAGGGGGTCATCGACCGCGCCGAGGCGACGTCGCGACTGAACAAGATCATCTCCACGGGCCACTCGCGCCCGCGCTGGGCCGTCACGACCGCGCTCGGCGTGATGGGCGGCGGCGTGGGCATGGTGCTCGGCGGTGACGCGCTGGTGATCCTGGTGGCGGCCGCAGCGGCCATGCTGATCGACCTCATGCAGCGGCAGATGGGCCGGCGACGGCTGCCGGCGTTCTACCAACAGGTCGCGGGCGGACTGCTCGCCACCTTGATCGCCGTCGGCATCGACGCGACGCCCGCGAACGTCTCCCCGAGCCTGGTCATCTCGACGAGCATCATCATGTTGCTGGCCGGCGTGAACTTCCTCGGTGCGATCCAGGACGCGCTCACGGGCTTCCCGGTCACGGCCGGGGCGCGCATCCTCGAGGCCTTCCTGGCGACTGCCGGCGTCGTCGCGGGTGTCAGCGGTGGGCTCCGTGTCGCCGACGTGGTCGGCGCGGACCTCGGCAGGCTCAACCCCGGCGCCTACGCCCTGGCCCATCCGCCGCTGATGATCCTCGGCGGTGCCGTGGCGGCCGCGGCGTACGCGTTCGCCGCGTACGCCCCCGACCGCGCGCTGCTCCCGATCGCCGCCGTCGCCGCCGTCGCCGTCGCGCTGTACGCCGGCGCGTACGACCGCGGGCTCGGCATCGCCTGGTCGTCCGCACTGGCTGCGCTGCTCCTGGGCCTGGTCGCCTTCCCGGTGGCGGCTCGTGCCCGCATCCCGACGCTGGTCATGGTCGCGGCCGGCATCACGCCGTTCCTGCCCGGTCTCTCGATCTACCGCGGGCTCACTCTGCTCGCCACGGACTCCAGCCGGGCGCTGGTGGCGATGGTGACGGCGGCCGCGATCGCGATCGCGCTCAGCTCCGGAGCGATCCTCGGCGAGTACCTCGCCCAACCCATCCGTCGCGAGGCCCGTCGCCTCGAGTCCCGGCTCGCCGGTCCGCGCATGGTCGGTCCGCACCGTGGCGCCCGACTGCGCCGGCGTCGCTCGTCGCGTTCCTGACTCAGACCTGCGACTTCAGGACGTCGACCTCGCAACCCGGCGCCGCCGGGTCGAAGCCGTGCTCGACCAGCCAGCGGATCGCGGTCAGGCTGCGCAGCGACCACCAGGCGCGGATGACGTCGACGTCCGCCCCAGGGCCGTAGCCGGCCAGGACGTCGTCGAGGTGCTCCCGGTGCCCGAGCGTGAGGATGGCGAGGTCGTCCATGGCGTCGCCCTGGCCGGCCTCGGACCAGTCGAGCACGCCGGTCACCTCGTCGCCGTCGACGAACAGATGGGCGACCTGCAGGTCTCCGTGCACGAAGACCGGCTCGTACGGCGCGAGCGCGGCCCGCGCGATCTCACGGTTGCGCCGGATCAGGTCCGCGGGGAGCACGTCGTTCGCGAGGAGCCACTCGCACTCGCGGTCGAGGTTCGCGGCCCGCTCGGCACCCTTCGGCGAGCGCCATGGGGGCAACGGCGCGTCGTGCAGCGTGCGGACGGCCGCGCCCGCTGCGGCCCACGCCGCGGCGGGCGACGTGGACGGCACGCCCAGCTTGCCGAGCGGCGTACCTCGCAGCGCGGCCAGGGCGAGCACCGGGGGCCGCCGCCACAGGATCTCCGCCGTGGGGACCGGAGCGAGGCTCATTGCCTCCACCTCGCGGTCGGTGCGCGCCCGGTCGGAGTCGATCTTGAGGAACACCTCGCCGACCCGGAGGGTCGCCCGCTCCGAGTGGGCGACGACGACCTCGACCTCCTCCACGCCCGTCAGTCTCGCCGAGGGCGGACAGCGTGCCCACCTGTTTGTCGGTCGAGGTGCGAGGAGCGCCAGCGACGAGCCTCGAGACCTGAGCGTGCGCATATCGGTGGTCCGTCAGCGCGGGATGGACTCCTGCCAGGTCCGTTCGCTGATGGACTCGCTGTCGAGGACGGCCTGGGTCCAGATCGACACGTCGTACGCCGTGGGTGTGATGTCGATGGTCATGATCGAGCGGACCGTCACGTCGACGCCGGGCCAGCTGAGCTCGTGGACAGCGTTGGCGTGCACCCGTTGGGCGAAGGTGCGGGTGTTCACCGAGACCTCGCCGAGGTACAGCTCGTGCGCCGACCCGTCGTACGGCGTGGCGTAGCGCGAGTCGATCCGCGTCGTCACCGAGGTGACCCGCTCCAGCACGTCGTGATGGGTCGACCAGCCGACGCCCTCGGTCGAGATCGTCGCCTGCTCGTCGCCGGGCGGGAACGACGGCTCCGGGTGCTCGCCTTGCAGGAAGGGCAGCGACAGCGAGGCAGTCCGCAGCGTCATCGTCACCGGCGCCGGGGGAGCGATCGTGTTCGGCCAGTCGGCGCCGGCCACGGAGACTCGCAGCGTGTTTCCCGGCGTCCACTCGTAGGCGCAGGCGTCCAGCACGACCTCGACAGAGACCTCGCGACCAGGCACCAGCGGGGACGGCTCGCCGTGCACGCCGTCGCGGTAGGCGAGGTCGAGGGTGCCGCGCGTCACCAGGGCCGAGGTGCCGTCGGGGAAGACGTCGCAGAGCTTGACCGAGATAGACGCCGCGGGCTCGGTGGTCCACAGCCGAGCACGGAAGACCGGGTGACCGACGACCGGATTGGGTGGGGGCTCCACCTCCCACGTCAGCGAGCGCTCGTCGTCGAGGCGCTGGTCGCCCGAGAGCCCCCACGGCAGAGCCGCCGAGCAGTCGATCCAGGCCGCCGTGCCGACGTCCGGGGCGACCTCGAGCGTGACCGGTGCGCTGAGGTCGAGCGTCGCCTCCTGGACCGGTGGCACCGACGGCAGGGTGACCCACCGACCCTCGTGGGTGTCGAGGTCGATCTGCGGCTTCGTCGACGACCGGATGAAGACCTCGCACCGGTCCTCGTGCTCGCCCGTGCCGCGCAGCCAGTGGTCGAACCACGCCGCCATCTCGGCGTCGAAGTCGATCCGCGGGCCCGGCATGCCCGTTGCCGGGTCGACGTGCCCCCACGGTCCGGCGAGCAGGCGGTGCGGGGTGCCGTGCCGCGCGAGCTCGGCGACGGTGCGGAACGAGTTGTTGCGGTAGCCGTCGGCCCAGCCCGCGACGACCATCGTCGGCACCTCGATCCGCTCGTACCCGGACGTCGTCCCGGCTTGGCGCACCGAGCCGTGGTCCCAATAGGGGCCGTGCCGGTTCTCGCGGAGCCAGGTGAGCACCCAAGGCTCGTTGGTGGCGAGCCGGCGCTCCCACTCGTCGTACCATCCGTCGCCCCACACCGCGGGCACGGGCGGGAGGACGCACATCGGCGACATGTAGTGGTTGTAGTCGACCAGGTCGACCATCTTCAGTGCACCGCCACGCCAGTGGACGTCGTCGGTCCAGCGGTCGTCGGTGGCGAAGATCGCGCAGATCGCCTTGAGCTCGGGCGGCTGCTCCATGGCGACCTGCAGGGAGTTGAACCCGGAGTACGACGTGCCGAACATGCCGACCTGGCCGTCGCTCCAGTCCTGGGCCGCGATCCAGGTGAAGGCCTCGGGCAGGTCCCGCTGCTCGGCCGCCTGATACTCGTCGACCGCGTCGCCCGACGACGACCCCGTGCCGCGGACGTCGATCCGGGCGACGGCGTACCCGTAGGTCTCGCAGAGCTTGCGGTAGGTGTCGGCGTACGACGACGTGAGGTCGTCCTTGCGATAGGGGAGCGCCTCGACCAGGCACGGCTGCGGTCCGGCGTCCTCGTCGGGCAGGTACAGCGTCGCGGCGAGCCAGGCGCCGTCGCGGAGCGGGATCCGCGCCTCCACCTCTTTCATCCGGTGTCGCCGTCGGTCGAGCTTGTCGAGACCACGGCGCCGAGGAGATCGAGCACGGTCGCGTTGTGGGCGGTCTCGACGGTGTTGCCGTCGCGGCCGGTGACCGTCGGGGCGGTGAACATCGAGTTCAACACCGCCTCCTCGGCGGCCTCGACGACGGCGGCGAACAGAGGGTCGAGCGCGCGGCCCGTCGTCACCGGCGTGCCGTCGGGCTTGCCGTCGCGGTCCATCCGCATCCCGGTGCCGAAGGCCATGAAGATCTCGCCGCTGCCGTGGTGGGCGACCGAGCCGGCCCGGGCCAGGCCGAGCCCGATCCGGCGGGCGAGCCGCGAGCACGACGCGCCGTCGACCGGGGCGTCGGTGACGACGATCCCGATGCACGATCCGGCCGGCTTCCTCTCGTCGGTCGAGCCGCCCTCGTCGGTCGAGCCGCCCTCGTCGGTGGAGCCGCCCTCGTCGGTCGAGCTCGTCGAGACCACAGGCCCCAGCGCCTTCCCGACGTGGACGCCGTTCACCACCAGCTCCTCGCGGGCGCCGAAGTTCGTCATCAGCAGCACCGCGACCGTGTGGTCGCCGACGACCCGGGACGCCGTGCCGATGCCGCCCTTGAACCCGAGGCAGGACATGCCGGTGCCTGATCCGACGGCACCCTCGTCGGGCGGCGTCGAGGATCCGCGTGACGCCATCGCCGCGTCGTACGCCGTGACGACGTCGTCGTGCTCGACCTGCATCCGGCGCGCGTCGTTGAGCCACGAGTCGTCGCACTCGCCGACGACCGGGATGATGAAGTCGACGGCGCTGGAGGGGTTCACCTCGAGCTCGATCCGGCAGGCGGAGTCGTAGACCCGGCCGAGCTGGAGGGTCGAGGTCAGGTACACCGGGGTCTCGGCCGAGCCCCACTCGGCCGCGGTGATGAAGCCGGTGCACTCACCCGCGCCGTTCAGCACCGCGCCGCCGGCCGGCACCATCCGGGTGAAGGCGTCCTCGGCGAGCACCAGGCAGGTCACGCCCGTGCGGGCCAGGCCGCGGCCCTCGGGCGGCGGTGCCTCGTCGCGGACGATGGTCGCATGACCCAGCCCGACGCCGGTGACGTCGAGCACCGAGTTGGTGGGTCCGGTCGGGAGGGATCCGATGACGATCCCCAGGTCACGGGCACGCGGCATGCCGTCATCCAATCAGGACTGAACGGTCGTACAGAAGGAATGGAGCCTCGGCGTGGTTTCGAGACGGTCGCAGAGCGACCTCCTCAACCACCGGTCTTGCCGTCGGTCGAGCTTGTCGAGACCACGGCGATCGCTGGTGGTGTCGAGGCTCGTCGCTGGCGCTCCTGGCACCTCAACCACCGGTGTCGTCGTCGGTCGAGCTTGTCGAGACCACGGCGATTGCTGGTGGTGTCGAGGCTCGTCGCTGGCGCTCCTGGCACCTCGACCACCGGTGTCGTCGTCGGTCGAGCTTGTCGGGACCACGGCGATCGCTGGTGGTTTCGAGACGGTCGCAGAGCGACCTCCTCAACCACCGGTCTCGTCGTCGGTCGAGCTTGTCGAGACCCCGGCGATTGCTGGTGGTGTCGAGGCTCGTCGCTGGGGCTCCTGGCACCTCGACCACCGGGGTCGTCGTCGGTCGAGCTTGTCGAGACCACGGCGATTGCTGGTGGTGTCGAGGCTCGTCGCTGGGGCTCCTGGCACCTCAACCACACCAAAGGCCTGCGTGGTGCCTGTCTCGAAACCGACTGCCATGCTCTGCGCATGCCGATTCCCGTCGTCTGGTCGCCGGAGACGCGCCGCCACGAGCCGATGCGTGAGGTCTGGGTCGGGGTGCCGACCGACGGCACGGAGCTGCCCGAGCGGGTGGACCGCATCCTCGCCGCGCTCGACGGTCGCCGGCAGGTCGTGGCCGAGCCGCACGACGACGACGTCCTGCGGCGGGTGCACGCGCCCGAGCTCATCGACCACCTGGCGACCATCCACGCGGAGTGGATGCAGGGCCCGTACGACGAGCTGGTCGGCCAGGACCGGGTCGTGCCGTACGTGTTCCCGACGCCGGCGATGACCCAGGGCGTGCCGCCGACGCGAGCCGCCGCGACGCACGGGCGGGCGGGGCAGTTCGGCTACGACACGATGACGCTCGTCGGCCCCGGCACCTGGGAGGCGGCGCGGTCGGCCGTCGACTGCGCGCTGACGGCCGCGCATCTGGTGCTCGGCGGCGAGGCCGCGGCGTACGCCTTGTGTCGGCCGCCCGGCCACCACGCGACGCGCGACGGGTACGGCGGGAAAG